>Ga0315294_10000155_pt1 | contig 71915 bp, 96 predicted proteins | sample YL17G13_40_MG_FD_203626 | JGI IMG/M metagenome (GOLD analysis project Ga0315294, IMG submission 203626) | Sediment microbial communities from Yellowstone Lake, YNP, Wyoming, USA - YL17G13_40 | ecosystem: Environmental > Aquatic > Freshwater > Lake > Sediment | place: USA: Wyoming | collected... | reverse complement strand
TTCGGGGTCCAGCCCCTGTCCCTCGCGGCCCTCATGGGGTTCACGAACGGCCAGGTCGGCACGAACGTTACGGCGACCAACACGTACATCATCAATTTCGACGTTTACATATCCATCTGGATCGGAGAGGTCGGGACGGCCTCGCTCGACCCCATGCAGATCACGTACAAGGTGCCGGTGACCGGTGGGTCAGGCTCGATCCTCAATTACACGGAGAGCTCCAACTGGGCCCAGAAAGTCCTGTTTACGGACCGCTCGAACCGCCTGGACCGCCTGACGGTGACGGTCCTGGATCGCTTCGGAAATATCATGAATAATAACGGCCTCGACTGGGCTTTTACGCTTGAAATTGAATCGGCGAACTAAAAAACTAAGTACTAAGTAATGAACATCAACGGCACTCAGGGGAGCCCTTACCAGGGGCTCGTCCAGACGCGCCCTTATGATTTTGGGACGGACGCTATCGAACGTCAGCGTGTGTCTCTTGGTCAATCTCTGATCGACGCGGACTTTGAGTACGGCCTGCAGGCGACCAAGTGGCAGACGTACCAGGAGCTCCGCAAGTTCCCGAGCTTTTTCGAAGTTCCCGGGACGGACTTTACCGTCTCGAACGTCCAGGTCGATGGTACGCTCGGCGCGAACGTGGTCGTCTATTTTTCATCAAATGCATTTATAAACACATCGAACGTTACGACGGGATCCGTCATCTCCGTGTCCGGTCTGTCGAGTTCGGACCGCAAGTCGGGTCGGGCCGAAGGTTTCTTTCTGGTCGCGAACGTGAATGCCACTGCCAACACGTGCAATTACGTCGCGCGCGGCCAGATTCTGACCAGCCTTTCGAACATTTCGACGCCTTACACCACCATCCGCAAGGGCGGCATATTCAATGCGTCCCGGATGGAGATTCCGGTCGCTTTTATCAGCGCCGATACCACCCCGGGTACGAACGTCTCTATCCGCACGTCTAACGCTCACGGCCTTGTGGCCGGTACGCCCATCACATCGAACGCTTCGGGCCTGACGTTCAACGGCAGCTTTTTCGTCTCGAACGTTCTGTCCGCCAACACCTTCAACGTCGTCTGTGACCGGACCGTGACCGTCAGTCTGGGCGCGTCGAACATTTACCCCCAGCCGTACTCGTACACGATACACCGTCCCTACGACGGCGGCGTGATCCTGGGTACGAACCAGCCTTCGCACGGCGCCGCGATCGTCCGTCAGTCCAAGAAGGTTTTCCGGTACCAGTCGGGTAAGGGCCTGCTTTGGTCTTCAGGGACGCTCTTCGCGCCCAATAACGACATCGCGGCCCTGGCCGTCTCGGGCACGACAATCACCATCACGACCGATATTCCTCACGGCGCTCCTCAGAATGGCGCGACCGTCATCATCAAGGGTGTCGCTTCACCTTCGACCATAAACGGAACGTACACGATCGCATCCGTCACAGACTCGAAAACTATTGTTCTAAATTCTACTATAAATTATCCGGGTGGCACGGTGATCCAGTTTGCCGAGCAGCCCCGATTCATCATCTCGGCTTGGCACGGCGCCTCTGTCCGTGTCGGTACGTTCGACGACCAGAACGGCATGTTCTGGGAGTTCGATGGCCAGACTCTTTACGTGACTCGTCGCACGTCGACGCTTCAGATGGACGGGTACATCCAGGTTGATCCCCTGGGTCAGCTCATGATCGGCCAGATTATCGCGACCAACGCCGGCACCATCTCGACAGCGACGGGCGTACCGGCAATTCCGCTCGGGTCTTCGAACGTGAGCGTCACGGGCCTCAACCGAACCCTGGCGGTCGGCGACTGGGCCTACACGCTCGGTGGGTACGAGTCCCTCGGCGCCGTATGGGTCACGGCGGTCCAGACGGCCTCGGCCGTCACGCTGTCATTCACGCCATCGACCGTCGCCTTCGCGGCCGCGGGCGACTTTACGTCGACGACGTTCAACACCTCGAACACGCGCTTTGCCGACCAACTCAAGGTTGACGATCGCTTCGTCATCCGCGGCATGACGCACCAGGTCATCCAGATTCAGGGCCAGGGTCTTCTCTCGTTCAACCCGCCGTACCGCGGAGCTTCGTCGATCACGGCCGCCTCGCCTATCAAGGCGTGCAAGGTCAAGGATCTGCGGACGCCCCAGAACCTGTTTAACCGCGACACGCTCGACGGCTCGGGTGCGTCCGGCTTCAAGTTTGACGCGGCCAAGATGCAAATGCTCGGTCTCCAGTACACGTGGTACGGTGCCGGTTTCGTCGACTTTATGATGCGCGGTGTCGATGGCAATTGGGTCTACGCCCATCGCATCAAGAACAACAACGTGAACGACGAGGCCTACATGCGTACGGGTAACATGCCCGTGCGTTACGAGATCGTGAACGAGACGGCCGCGGCGGCGACGACCCTGGCGACGCACATGGGACCGACCGACACGTCTATCACCGTCTCGGATTCGACACTCTTCTTCCCTTCGTCCGGAACCCTCCTCATCGACAACGAACAAGTTGCGTATACGGCCAAGACGGCCACAGGGTTCACGGGTCTGACGCGCGCGTCCCCGCTCACCTACAACGTGAACGACATCGCCCGCACGTTCACAGGTACACCCTCCTCAAACCACGCGTCCACGACGACCGTGAACCTTCTGAGCGTCACGTGCGCGCCGAGCCTTACCCATTGGGGCTCGGCTCTCCTCATGGATGGTTCATTCGACCAGGACCGCGGGTACTTTTTCAATTACGCCAACACGAACATCACATTAACCTCGACTCAAACTAAATCGGCTTTTGCGATTCGCCTCGCGCCTTCCGTGTCGAACGGTATTGTCGGGGATATCGGCGCACGCGAACTCGTGAATCGCGCGCAGATTCTGCTTCAGAAGCTCGAAATCACGAGCGACAGAACCGTCAATACAACCGGTATACTCAATCCTACCGGCGTGACATTCGATCCGGCCCAGTGGGTGAACATCAATGCGGTCGTCAACGGATCCCAGCCTAGCTTCGCCCAGATCTATCCGGGTAATTTAATCGTCGGCGCGGCACTGCCAGGTGAACGCATTTTCTCAACAATCGTCCAGGCCGCTAATCAGAATAATCTCGACCTGACCGGCCTCAAGGAGATGTCCAACTCGGTCATCGGTGGAAACCAGCAATTCCCCGACGGACCTGACGTGCTTCTCGTTACGATCACTAACATCACAACCAACGCTGCATTGGTTCAAGCAAACCTCTTCTGGGGCGAGGCGCAGGCCTAGGGACCGAGTCTCTTGGGAACCGCAGGCGTGATCCAGCAGAGTAAATAAGATCTGCGATCTTACTAGAGATGCCCCAAGAGTATATCGTCTACTCAGACTCAAACAATAGGGATCAAATTTTATTTCCAAATTCAAACAATTACACTTTGCACCTGACGACCCCGATCCGGAACGTCTCCAAGGTTGAGCTCCTGACGGCCATGTTGCCCGGTATGAATACTTCACAGTTCATAACGCTCGACATTCTGGAACTCCGGACGCCGACGCACCTTACGGCCGATTCCCTCCAGGCCCGTGGGACGAGCAATCTGATGGTCCCGACGGCCAACGCCTTTTACGGGTCGTTCGCGACGATCCCCATCAAGGTCCAGGGTAACGATGAATTCTACAATGCGAATTATCGGATCACCACTGAATTTCCATCTAGAATTGATAAGATAGATCGATTGACAATAACGTGGCGTCAGCCGAATAACGGAAGCGTCTTTTATGACGCCTCTGGGGCAGGAAGCGACCTCGGTCGAAACATGTTCTTACTCCGCTTCGAAGCGGAGCACGTCCCGATTAACCCAGAACGGCCAGTGAGTCTCCCTCCGCCCGTACCATGGGAAGGCACGGGCGAAAAGCAAAAGCTTATGATACTGGTCGGCGTCGCGCTGCTCGGCCTTCTAGTTATAATCTCGATCAAAAATAGAAAACACCATGTGTGATAGCATCGCCAATGGGGGGTACATACCGACGGTCATTAGCATACCGCCGTGTCCGCCCTCGAACGTGATTATCGCTTCAAATGTCCTGTCTACAACCGGGAACGTCCTGTGTGCTAACATCATCTCAGGGGACGGAACCTTTACAGGGAATCTTCTAGTTACAGGTACTATTAATGGTCTATTGACTTTTTCGGTCCTTAATGTGAGTCAGACTGTCAACACGAATTCACTAGTCAGCAAGTCCTACTTGGGGAACGGGTATGGTCTCTCGACCCTGAATGCCTCGAATCTCCTTGGACTAATTTCAAACACGAATTTGCCTACGACAGGAGTGACCGCAGGTCTGTACGGCTCGAGCGCCAATGTCTCCCAGGTGACAATTGACCAGTACGGCCGGGTCACGGCCGCGTCGAACGTATCATTCACAGGCTCGTCACAATGGACCTCGAACGCATCGAATATTTATTACCTCAGCAACGTCGGCATAGGAACGTCATTTCCGCAGTACAACCTGGACGTCTCCGCGGGTAATATGGCGGCCAGGACGCTCGTGACGTCGAACATTTCGTCGCTCGGTTTGTACGGCCCCGTTCTGAATGTGAATAGTAACGTAATTATCACTGCAAATTTGGCTATAGCTGGATTGACTGCACCATCGCTCTCGACAGCACCTCCGTACGCACTCACAGTCTACGGCCAGGGCTATTTCTCGAACAGCGTGTCCTACCAGAACTTTGCAGGGTACAGAAATCGACTAGTCAACGGCACATTCCGTGTGGCGGCTCGCGCCAACTCAATTACAGTTTCGAATACATCTGTGTTTTCAGTTTCAAATACATGGGTCGTGGATAGGTGGCGCGTGGATGTCGGGGGGCTCGCAACCTCGAACGTCTCTTTCAGTGTGAAACAGGCCGTGCCCATAGGGGCGACCAACGGGTTCACGCAGTGTGCGAACGTCTACGTGATTCGTGGTCTCACCGGAACGACCGGGAACACATGGGTCTGCCCCCTGAGTCAGACGATCGAAGCTTCATTCATCTTCGATTTCAAGTATGGTCAGACAAATGCAAAACCGGCCGTCTTTTCGTTCAGTGCAAACACGTCCGTCGCCGGGGACTACTCGGTCGTCTTCAGGTCGCGCCAAGACAACACATACTTTGCGAACCTCGTGAGCATTACGGCCGGGACGTGGTCGGAATATATCATTTACTTGCCAGCGTGCATCATAGGCACTTGGGCATCCAGCTTGACCGACGGGTACTTGGACGTGCTTATAGGCGGCGTATCGTACGGAACGAACAGCAGTAACAATAGGGCCGTCGCGGTGACTTCGGGGTGGACGGCCAGTCCTGGGTTCGCACCCGTCTCGTGTATCGGGGCGACGAAATGGCCCGCCTCGGCCGGGACCCGTTTGCAAATCACCGGACCTCAAATAGAGGAGGGGACGATTGCAACACCATTCGAGGTTCGCCCACTGACGCAGACGCTCGTCTATTGTCAGAGATTCTACGAGACGAATCCTGACACTCAATACGAGGCCGCACTCATATCGGGCCGCATATCATCGGTCCCGTTCGTCGTCACGAAGCGCGTCCATCCAAACGTATCGGTCTATACAACCCTATCAAATTTAACGGCGAACACGAACATCAGTAGGTTCACATCGATCACGGCCGGTGGATCCTATGCGAATACGGCCATCACAAGCTACGTAACCTCCGATTACGGATTCACGTTCAGTTTCACACAGGGCGGAGGATCGAACCAGATTGACGAGGCTCAGTTTGTGTGGCAGGCTGACGCGGAGATTTACTGATCCCGCGTCCAGACCAAGACTCTTAATTTCATTATAAAATTCAATGGACTTCTTCATTTCCAACGGAGAACTCTGTTTGACCGACCCCGAACACACATTTGAGCGCGGTAACCTCTCGAGGGCCGCGTACCGTCACATGTGTGCCCGGATCCAGAGTAATTTTGATCCGAAATTAAGCCCCGAGGAGAACTGGGCCATGGCCGAAGCCGCATGGGACAATTTAAGTCCGGAATTGCAGGGCCACCTTCACATCATGAGCCACAAGGAGGTTCAGAACGGCGATGACATCCGTCAGGGGCTCTTGGCGACCCTCACATCGTACCAAGGCGCTCAATTCATCAAGGACCTTTTTGAGTCGGCGATACGTTGTGTCGACTACAAATAATTCGCAGGTACTAGTAGATGTCGACGCCGACGACCCCCCAGTCGACGTACTTTGGGGACGTCAACGTCTACGGGAACACGACCATGAGCGGGACGCTCGCGGTCCTCGGGACTCCCGCCCTGTTCTTTTCCAACTTGGGCGTCGTCACAGACGGGACTTCACTCATAGGGACCAGTGTCACGCCCTTCCAGTACGCGTGGACGACCGCCGCGAACACAACCTCGGCCAACGTCACGTCCATCTTTGGACCGGTCGGCGTCGCAACCTCTGTAGCCGGTGCGACCGTGACCGTCCTGGGGAACGTCGTGGTCTCGAACTCGGTATCGACGACCAATGTTAACGTCACGACCTCGATCAACACGGGCTCGGTCATGAACGTCAACTTTGTGACCGGCCCGGGAGGCGTCGGTGTCGGGACGAACGTATTGGGTGGCGCGGCACTGGCCGTCCTCGGGACCATGAACGCCGTGACGAGTTTTCAGGCGGCTAATCTGATCCTTTCCGGGACGCTCAATGTCGGCTCGGCGAACATCTTTTCGATCGCGACGACGAGCATACGCGTCGTGACCGGCGGCGCGACCCTCACCGTCCAGGGGTTCGCGACCGTCTCGAACGCCGTCACGACGACCAACGTCTATGCGACGGTGAGCGCGAACGTCGCGAGGCTCAATACAGGCTCCCTCGTGAATTCGACGGGCTTTTTCGGTTTCGGGACGGCGGCCGCATCGAACACGAACGCGTACGTCCTGGGCGATCTCGGATCCTCGAATGCGATCGTGGCACCGGTCATGACCTCGGACGGACTCATCGCGACCAGGCGAATCAACGTCGCGACGGTCGTGGCTCGGTCCAACGTCGGGGTAGGCGGCGCACCAGTCCAGAGTGGGCCGTCACTTTCTGTGACCGGTAACGTCTTCCTTTCGAACGCATTCACGACGCCCCAAGTCTTTGCGGATTTTATGAACGTCTCGAGCCTGTCAAACATCGTCACGGGCCTGGCGACGAGCAACGTCCTCATAGGCCGGGCCGCAAATCTAAATTCCGGGTTTAACCTTTCGGTCGGCGGGAACGTCGTGATTTCGAACGCGCTCCAGACGACCGGTGTCACGGCCAATCTCATCAACGTTGGTGCGTCGGCTAATTTGCTCGCTCTCGTGAATGCGTTCGCAATAGGAACGACGACCCTATTCCCCGAGGCTTTCATGTCGGTCAACGGAAACCTGTTCGTGTCGAACACGCTCACCATAGTCACGGCAAACACTACGCGAAGCAATGTGACCCAAAATGCAAATGCCGTCACGATCACGGCCCGGACGAGCGTTGGTATCAGTACGGCCGCGGACGCGACGGGCTCGACTCGATTGCTCGTCCAGGGTAACGCTTTTGTGTCGAACGCTCTGACGGCCTCGAACGTCTTTGCGACGACCAGTGCGAATATCCTGACGCTCAACACGGGCTCCATCTTCACGACCGCCACGGGGTTTCTAGGGATCTCGACGACGGCCCCCTCCGGGACGGCCCTGTACGTCCCTGGAAACGTCTATGCCTCGAACGCGCTCACGACCACGACGATCGCGGTCACGAATTCGAACATCCTGGCATCGAACGCGATGACGGTGTACGTTTCTTCGAACATCGGAATAGGGACGGCCGCACCAGTCTCGACGACGTGGACGCCTACGGCCGGCCTCACGACCGTACTACCGGTCGGCGCAACAAGTGCGTACGTCGCGGCCTATTCGCTCAGGGCCCTGAACGGAACGACGGCCCTCACGGCCAACGTTGTCAGTCCGGTCGCCGAGTTCCCGCCGTACGCCATGACGAGCGCGACAACCTCCCTTGCCGGGTACTCGTTCGGTGGCGCTGGGTCGTACGCCGCGACAGCCTCGTCAGAATTTACGGCCGGCCAGGCGGCTTATTTTGCGTTCGACAAGGTTGCAGGGTCGGGAAGTACAAATTACTGGTCGTCGAGTTCTGGGACATATGACGGGACTACGGGCCTCCTCTTATCGGCTTCGTCACTCGGTGGCTATGCGGGCGAGTGGCTCAAGATTCAATTTCCTTCACAAATTTACCAGACATATTACTCGATCCAGGCCCGGACTGATATAGGTCAGCAAAGTCCGAACACGTGGGTCGTGCTCGGCTCGACCGACAATTCCACATGGAATCTCTTGACGACCCATACGTCCGTGGCGTGGACCGCCGGCCAGACGCAGACTTTTTCAGTGAATTCAACAGCCCCTTACAACTGGTACGCGCTCGTCATCAATTCTATAGCCCTACCCGTAGGCGAAGTCGTCACGTCCATAGGCGAATGGCGCGTGTACGGAACGACGTTCCAGGACTTTTACTCGACGCCGGCCGGTCTTTTGACGACCGCCGCAGGGTCCGGGACGGATATCAACACGTGGGGCGGCGCGAACACGACGCCCGGGAACGTCCTGACATGGTACGACCAATCGGGTCTGTCTCGCCACGTCACACAGACGACCGCGAGTCTTCAGCCGATCATCACAAAGACGACGTACGGCCCCGGGTACATGATCCAGTTCAACGGAACGGCCCAGTACCTCCAGAACACGACATTCTCGTACAATTTCAACACGGGCGGATACAATTACACAATCAGCACCCAAGTCTCGAACAATACCGGCGGTTGCGTCGCTTACAAGGGCGTCGCCGGACTCTCATGGGCCGGCGCAGGTGCCAAGAAATGGTGGCTCGGGGAGAACTCGTCGAACGAAGGCGTTTCGGGCAATTTTCCCAACATCGTCGGCAACTCTGAAGGATACGTCCTGGCGAACACGCCGATCCCATCGGGTGGCGCACCGGCCGTCGTCACGTGGTCCTCGGCCTCATTTTCGAGCGTCACCGTCTACGAGAACGGCGCGTCGGTTCCAGTGACGGCCACTCGCACCGTCGCGGACCCCGACCCGGGCACCGTATTCGCGATCGGCGCGGGTGGAAATAGCCCGTACTACAACGGCAACATGTTCGAGTTCCTCGTGTTCTCGACGAACCTCGAGGCGTACCCTCCGGCCGCGACGACAATTTACCAGAACGAATTCTCGTACTTGAGGTCCGACGGAATCCTAAGCGTCCTGGGTAACGCCTTCGTGTCGAACGCTCTGACGGCCTCGAACGTCTTTGCGACGACCAGTGCGAACATCCTGACGCTCAATACGGGTTCCATATTCACTACAGGTACAGGCTTCTTGGGCGTGGGGACGTCGGCCCCCTCCGGGACGGCCCTTTACGTCTCGGGGAACGTTTACACGTCGACCGCCCTTGTCACGACCAACGTCACGGCAACGCGCATGAATGTGACCGGCCTGGCGAACACGACAAATTTCACGATGGCGACGGGTCAGTTCCTGGGTATCGGCACAACCCCGACCGGGAACGCCCTCGAGGTTTCCGGGAACGCCTTTGTATCGGGCGCCGCATCAGCCACGAACGTCTTCTCGACCTTGGCGAACGTCGGGACGCTCAATACTCTCTCAATTTTCACGCGAAATTCATTCCTGGGGGTTGGGACTTCGGCGGCGTCCGGAACGTCCCTGTTCGTCCAGGGGAACGTCTACGCCTCGACGTCCACGAACACGCCGGCCATGTTTACGCCGGCCGCGAACGTGTCACTTCGTGGGAACGCCGCGACCTTCACGACTGGGACGGCGGGGGTCGGTGGTGCGATCGGAGCGACGCTAAGCGTCACCGGCAACCTGTTCGCCTCGAACGCAATCACGGCGACGAATGTGGTCGCGACCACGGCGAACGTCACGGGCGTCTCGAACGTCACGACCCTGGCCCAGATTCCTGCAATCGGTCTCGGTGTGAGCGCGGGCGGCGCGAAGCTCAACGTCCGAGGCAACGTCGTCGCCTCGAACTCGGTGACGATGACGAACGTTTTCGCGACTTCTGTGAATACGGCCACGGCCAACACGCTCTCTATATCGGCCCCGGTCGCCGTCGGCGCGGCGCCTTCAGGGCCGACTCTGTACGTCCAGGGCAACCTGTACGCCTCGAACGCGCTCACGATCGGCGGCAATGTCACCGCCACTTCGATGAACCTCACGAGCACGCTCAACACCGGTTCGTTCACGACCATAATTATCGTGGCAGGCGCGCTTGGTTGGTCGAACACGAACATCTTCATCTCGAACTCAATCACGACCACGAACGTCTTTACGACGAACGTGAATGCGGCGTCGTACGTCGGAACGTCCGGATCGATCGGTATTAATACGTCGACGGGTGGTTACTCTCTCTGGATTGAGGGCAATCTGGCCTCGTCGAACACGCTCCTGAGCCTGCCGGACGTTTCGGCGCTCACGAGTATCTACTACGTCGACGACATCACGAAGCGCTCCCCACACCTTCGCCCGACGCCCTCGAACGCCGCGACCATCCAGGCCTGGATTTCAGCCACGTGTAATGCGGCGGGTGAACCGAGCCCCTCGTGGTGGTCGGCGAGTCGTTTACCGGTCTCCGCGAACGCCTTGTCATTGAGTGCGGCGCTGGTTGATAACTGGGCCCAACCCCTTCTGCTCCCGGATGGCCGCGTTCTCATAGTTCCCGAAAATTACTCAAATGTCGGTTTTTTCAATCCATGTACTAATCAATTTTCCACGGTTCCCGTGCCTAGTATGCCACCGGACACAAGAAAATGGCGAGGCGGCGTTTTGACGCCAAATGGAAGCGTGGTTTTTATACCAAGAGGCCAAAGCAATGTCGGCGTTTTTAATCCGATATCATATAATTACTCGAATATTTCAGCCGGTCTCACGAGTTCAGGTACGTTTTGGTTTCAGGGGGGCGTTCTGGCCCCGGACGGGAACGTCATATGCGTCCCACGAGATTCGCCAAATATTTGTGTTGTTAATCCAATATTATTCACGTCATCGAATGTGGGGCCGATCGCCGCCTCGGGTCTGGGTCTTTTCGGGGGCGGCGTCCTATTGCCGAACGGTAACGTCGTTTTCACACCGCTTTCTTCTGCAAATATCGGTATGTTTAATCCGACAAATCGAACTTATTCTAATGTCGGACCGGTCAAGACAACTGGTATTGATTTACAGGCGAGTTGCCTGGCGCCCGATGGTAACGTCATTATGGTACCATATAACTCAGGAAATGTGATCGTTTACAATCCATCATACGTCTCTTCCCCACTTCCGGCCGGGGCTTTTTCGAATATTATAGTGAGCGCTGCGGGTGGTAGTAAATTCTACGGAGCCGTCCTAGTTCCGTCGGGCAACATCATTTGTATACCTTATTCCTCGGGCAATATAGGTTCGATTGATCCGGTGGCCCTCACGTACTCGAATGCGACGGCTTATAAAGGCTCTATATGCTGGCGGGGCGTCCTCATCCCGGATGGACGGATTGTCAGCCCCAGAAATGATGCAAATATAATTCATACAATTGGTGGTTTCGGGCCGGCCTCTACCGAATTCTGCCTGAGTCCGTACTTTAATAATTTCTAAATAAGATCTCTGCAAGTACCAGAGATGCCTGTCATCACCAATTTCGGTGATACGACGACGACAGGCAACACGACCCTTCAACAAAACCTGACCGTCCAGGGGGCCTATTCCACGTTCAGTGGAGACATTAGAGCAGCCTCCTCGTCGGTTTCTATAGGGAATGCAGCGACCCGATTCGGGACCCTCTGGGCCGTCACGGCGAACGTCACGACGCTCAACACAACGGCCCTCTTCGGAACGACCGGGTTCATAGGCGTCGGGACCTCGACCAACCTCGGAGCGACCCTCCAGGTCCAAGGGAACGTCTCGGCGACAAACGCCATCTCGACGACGAACGTCTATGCCTCAGGCACCGTCAATGCGACCACGACGAACACGGCCAGTATTTTCGGCCCGACGGGTCAGGTCGGTATCAACACGAACGTCACGAACGCGTCCTTGACCGTCGCCGGTGCGACGACCGTCTCAACCTCGCTCACGACCCCGAACGTCTTTTCCGTGTCGGCGAACGTCACGGGCGTGTCGAACCTCGCGACCCTCGTGGTCTCTTCAAACGTGGGTATCGGGACGGCCCCAGGCCTCGCCAACTTGGCCGTCCAAGGCAATGCGTTCGTCTCGAACGCCATCTCGACCACGAACGTCTTTGCGTCCGGGTCGCTCAACACGGCGACGGCCAATGTCACATCCATCTTCGGGACGGCCGGGTTCGTCGGGGTCAACACGACCGCGGCCTCAGGAACGACTCTGTACGTCTTCGGCAACGTCTATGCATCGAACGCCATCGTGACCCAGAACATCATCACGACCACCGCAAACATCACATTACTCAATGTGCTGTCCCTCACGGCGACGGCCAACCTCGGTATCGGAACGACACCCGTGGCCGGAGGCGCGACCTTGGCCGTCCAGGGCAACGCCTTCGTCTCGAACGCGATCACTTCGGGTGCGATCTTCGTCCCGAACGTCAATGCGACGTCCCTGAATACCATGACCCTGATCGCGACGTCCAATTTGGGAGTCGGAACGATACCGGCACAGGGTGGTGCGACATTGACCGTCCAAGGTAACGCATTCGTTTCGAACGCCGTGTCTACCGGGACGGTCTACGCGTCCGGCAGCATCAATACAGCGCTCATGAACGTCACGTCCGTATTCGGAACCACTGGGTTCGTCGGCGTCGGAACGACCAATCCGTCCGGAACCTCGCTTTACATAGCCGGCAACGTGTACGTCTCAAACTTGTTCAGCTCGCCCAATATCTTCATCACGACCCTCAACACGACGACCCTCAACGCCTTGACAATCACGGCAACCTCGAACATGGGTATAGGCACGACACCCGCCCAAAGCGGTGCGACTCTCGCCATAGTCGGAAACGCCTTCATTTCGAACGCCATAACAGCCCCTAGCGTCTTTGCGACCACGTCGCTCAACACGGCGACGGCTAACGTCACGTCGATCTTCGGGACTTTCGGCTTCGTCGGCGTCAATACCACCGTCCCCTCAGGTACGACCATGTACGTGTTCGGTAACGCGTTCTTCTCGAACACCTTGACGGCCACAAACGTCTTTGCGACTACGTCGCTCAACACCACCTCGATCAACACGACGACTCTGACCGCGACTTCCAACCTGGGTATAGGCACGACACCAGCCCAGGGCGGCGCGACCCTCACGATCCTAGGTAATGCCTTCGTCTCGAACGGTCTGACGACCGCGACCGTATTTGCTTCAACCTCTCTCAACACGGTGACGACCAACGTCACGTCCATCTTTGGAACGGCCGGGTTTGTCGGGGTGGGTACGACGGCGCCTTCGGGAACGGCCCTCTACGTCCAGGGTAACCTTTTCGCATCAAACGCGCTCGTGACGACGAACGTGACGGCGACGAACGCGAACGTGACGACCATGAACGTCACGTCACTTACGATCGGTTCCAATTTGGGAATAGGGACCGCGTCGACCCAGACGACCAACCTTTACGTCCAGGGTAATGTCTTCATCTCGAACGGCCTAACCACGACCAATGTCTTTGCGTCCGGGACGCTCAATGCGACGACGGCTAATTTAGTCTCTATATTCGGTCAGTCTGGTTTCGTCGGGGTGAATACGACGACGCCTTCGGGGACGGCCCTCTACGTCCAGGGTAACCTGTACGCCTCGACGAACATCACAACCCCGGCCGTGTTCGCGACGAACATGAACGTCTCGGCGACGCTCAACGTCCTGACATTCACAGCCTCTTCGAACCTCGGTATAGGCACGGCGCCAGTGTTTGGTGGCGCGACTCTAGCCGTCCAGGGTAACGCCTTTGTGTCGAACGCGATCCAGACGGGCGGCGTCTACACAGCCTCACTCAACGTCACGAGCCTCAACACGGCCTCTCTGGTCGTGACGACCAACATAGGGATAGGCACGAACCCGGGAACGACCAACCTTTACGTCATCGGTAACGTGATCGTCTCTAACTCGGTGACGGCCAACATCGTCTTTGGGACCACCTCGGTCAACACCTCGACGCTCAACACGACGTCCATTTACGGGACGAGCGGGTTTGTCGGCGTCGGAACCAACGTGCCCTCCGGAACGACCCTGTATGTCCTCGGGAACATCTATGCGACAAACTCGATCACGACCACGAACATCTACGCGTCTAATGTCAATGTCTCGTCGGTCAACGCGGTGACCCTGTCAGTCACGGGCGCGTTCACGGGGCCGACATCGGCTTTCGTTCTGGCGTCCAATCTGGTCGTTTCGAACGCCGTGACGACGACCAACCTGTTTGCGACGAACATTAACACCACGGCGATTTACGGCACTTCGGGCTTCGTCGGCGTCGGGACGACGGCCGCCTCGGGAACGTCCCTATACGTCCAGGGCAACGTCTACGTGACGAACGGCCTCTCGGTCTCGAACCTGGTCGTCAGCAATTTGTACTATGGCGAGGACGTCACGAAGCGCGGCCCGTACCTTTTGCCGACGCCTTCGAACGCGGCTATAATTCAGGCGTGGATCTCCGGGACGTGTAACGCGGCCGGTCAGCCTACCAAGTCCTGGTGGGCCTCTTCGGCCGCGCCGGTCTATGGTAACGTGGCTCCCAGTGCGACCGGCTACTTTGGATCTTTGTACCTCCCGGACGGTCGCGTGATGCTCTGTCAGAGCTCGTCCGCTCTGTTAGGATTTTACAATCCAAGGACTCTGTTATATTCATATATATCGTCTCCATTGGCGAGCGGGACGGTGCGGTTCGCGGGTGGGTGTCTTTTGCCGAACGGGAATGTGGCCCTGACGCCTTATAATTCGGCGAATGTCGGCATGTTTAACCCGGTCACATACGCCTTTTCGAATATAGGACCGATCACAGCCTTGTCAAGAGGCGCGTCTGTTGGGGCTGTACTCGCACCGTCCGGGAACATCGTGTGCGTACCTTTCAACGCCGGAAACGTTATCGAGGCCAACCCGACGACCAGGATCGTTTCGAATATCGCACGAGTTGGCACAGATGCGATTGGATTGTTCGGAGGCGGATGCCTCTTGCCGAACGGCAATATAGTTTTCGCGCCCTTCTTTTCGGCCAACATCGGCATGTACAATCCCGCCATAGGCGCATTCTCGAACGTCGGCCCGATCTCGGCTCAGGGGATGGGAAGCTTCTCAGGTGCCGTCTTAGCCCCGAACGGGAACGTCATTTTCGCACCTCAGCTTTCAAATATCGGTGTCTACAACCCTAGCTATGTCACGTCGATCGCTGGCGGGTACTCGAACGTCCGGTGTGGGTTTCAGGGTGTTGCGGGCGGCGTCCTCTTGCCGACGGGCAATATCATATTCCCTCCGTCGGCCCAAGGAAACGTCGTCATGTTCGATCCGACCGCCCTGACCGTCTCGAACGTTCAGCCAAAGGCGATCGGCGCGGACGGGTTCCGTGGCGCGACTCTGGTCCCGTCCGGTCAGGTTATCTTTTCGCCTTTGAATACGGCCAACGTCGGCGTCCTCAACACGATGGTACCGGCGCCACCCGAATGGTGCCTCAGTCCGTACTTCAATAAATTCTAGCCCCCTAGTAGAGTAGTATGGCCGAGACGATATTTTACGGCTCGAATAACTTGGCCGGCATCGGGTCCATAAACGCAACCACTTTAACAGGCGCCGGATCTGGAATCACGGCCATCAACATGGACAACGCAGGGTCTGGGACACTTGCGGTCACTCGGGGCGGAACCGGAACGACAACCTCGACCGGTACAGGATCGGTCGTCCGCTCGGTCGCACCAACCCTGACCGGAACAACTACGGTCGCAGTTCTCAACGCGACGGGTGATATCACGGCTTTCTCTTCCGACGACCGTCTCAAGACCAAGACGGGAACATTGATGGATGCTCTCGACAAGGTGTGTACTCTCGATACGTTCACGTATACGCACAACGATCTCGCTCGATCCTTTGGATTCACGGACAATAGACAGTACGTAGGTATTTCGGCTCAGCAAGTTCAGAAAGTTTTACCTGAAACCATACGACGTGCACCGTTTGACTCGGACGGTGGCGAAAAGTCCAAGTCGGGTCAGGATTACCTGACTGTACAGTACGACCGTATTGTTCCTCTGCTCATTGAAGCTCTGAAAGAAGAACGCAAGGCGCGTGAAGCGCTCGAGGAGTCCCTGAGGACGACGACTCGCGAACTTCGTTCGCTCGAGCAGAGAATAAAACTTCTCGAGCAAAAGTAAAATGGGTATCCTTGTTCCAGAAGCGAACCTCCCTATGGGCGTCGTGCTAAATAATGTGTATATGAGTTTTTCAGACGAAATGATATATACAAATCCTCAGAACGGACGGTACGTGGTAAGCACGTATTACAAGGTCTACAAAGATCAAACAAAATATCCAGCATCAAACATCCGAATTCCAATTTCATGCACTGTTGATAGCATAAAAGACCTGGACGCCTATACGATTCTGTACCAAGAACTCAAGACGACATATCCGGGCTCAATAGATATTCTTTGAGAATAGTATAATGCCGACCCCAACTGGGGCGATTAATTTTACGAATGTCGCGAACGAATTTGGCAAGACCGCGGGCGCCGGGTCCAATCTGGGTCTCGGTGGGGACTTTAGGTTTGTGGCCGGCTCTTATTCGCCGGTGACTCCAGCCATACCTACAGGGGCGACCGCTGCTATAAGTATGAGTGATTTACAGGGGCTGACATCAAGGGTTAGAGGAACGGGTGGAACCGAGTCGACTTCCGGTGGCAACAGAATCCATAAATACACGAGTTCTAGCTCGTTCGTGTGTACGCAGAACGGAACCGCCACAATCCTCGTTGTGGCTGGTGGCGGTGGTGGTGGCGGCCATAACGGAAATAATATTACGGGAGGCGCCGGCGGCGGCGGTGAGTGGGAATCGAGAAGTGTTACTCTCAGTGCGGGAACAACTTATACAGTTACGGTTGGCAATGGCGGTGCCGCCGGTACCAAGACCAGTATCGCCTCGTCCCAAGGTGGTGATTCTTCATTCTCGACTATTATTGTTTGCAACGGGGGTGGTCGCGGTGGCTATTACGGCTCACTCACGGGTGGCTCGGGTGGCTCGGGTGGTGGCGCCGGTCGAGCCGGTACCGGCGGTACATCAGTTCTAACCGCAACTGGATTTGGAAACGCTGGTGGAGATTCAGCTGGCGTCCTTGGTAGTACTTCTGGCGGTGGTGGAGGCGGCGGTGCAGGGAGTGCCGGCGCAGACGCGAGTGGTGGTGGCGATACCACCGCCGCGGGTGGTTCTGGAAAAAGCAGCTCTATTTCAGGAGCAAGTGTAACATATGCAGCTGGAGGAGACGGAGGGGCGCGAAATGGAACCTCGGACCGTTCAAATGCAGCAGCAAATACCGGAAATGGTGGCGACGGTGCGCATGGCGGCGACAGTGCCGGCAACACCGGAGGGAATGGCGGTTCCGGAATTGTGATCGTCTCTTATCCAAATTCTTAATTCCATATAAGATCTCGAGGCCATACTCGCTGCTTAAATTCCCAAACTAAATTAGAATGACTTCGACCCACTTACTCTTCGCCGATTCGGACAATCGAGACAAGACCCTCTACCCTGAAGGGTCGTCCTATGTCCTTCACCTTACCAGACCGATCAAGAATATTGAACGGGTCGATCTGGTCAGTGCTCGAGTTCCCAACACCATGTACAACCTGACAGACGGGTCGAACGTTCTTGTAATTTCAGGAACAAATTCATCACTGAACCAGGGGTTCTACTCGGTCTATACCTTGGCCCAGGCCATAACCAATACAGGACTTGTGACTACCGAGTACCTCCCGGCCGAAGGTCACTTTATTTTTTCATCAGTCACTCAATTTACTCTTAAAATTCAAAGTTCAGAGCTGGCCCTACTCTTGGGTCTGGACAGTGGGACGACCTACACGGGCGCTTTAGCGCCCCCTACGGACCCGACCTATGCCACAAAGTACATCCAAAAGTCCACGACCCTGGTTGACCTCAGTCTGAATGATTACATCTTCCTCGACATTGACGAACTCCGGACGCCGAGCCACGTCGACACGGGGTCCCTACAGGGCACGACCGGGACCATCAGTGGCTCGAACGCCAATCGGAACTTTGCTCCTGTAATTTTGGATGTAAATTCAGGATGCATCAAGAATTTCCATGAGAACAAGGACTATAGTGTCAGTGTAGAGTACCCAGAGCCCATAGGGTCCCTCCAACGTCTGACCGTCCGGTGGGTCGACAAGTCTGGGGCCGCCCTGAACTTCCGGGGGTGGAACGCAAATGCATTCGTCCTGAGAATTTACATCCGTGAGGACCAGAATGAGGTTGTGCTCCCACCGCCACCGCCCCTCCAGGATATAGAAATCAAGCGGATCATCGAGGCTATGACGATCGCCATGCCGCCGCCAGCACCCAAGGAATCCAAGCGTAAGATTCCGTGGTGGCTTATTTTGATTGTTTTATTAGGCGCCATAGTGGCTTATAAGTCGTGGCCTAGGCCAGCTGTCGTGCCGGGGCCCGTGATGGGTCCTGGAGTGGCGCCTCTACGAGGGCCGGCTCCTGGATTTTAGGAAGTGCGGACTTGGGACGTTTAGCGCGCGGTCACCGCGTACACCGGCTGCTGGGGGTCGTTGATCTTCACGTTCACAGCGACCGCCTTGATCACCATGTAGACCACGATGGCCAGCAGGGTCGTGAAGAGCGCGGACAGCACGTAGTACTGGCCACCGTTCTTGCTGACGAGCACCACCTGGCTGATGATCCAGCGGACCACATCCATCCACGCGATGGCGCTTGCGAAGGAAAATCCGGCCACGATGGAGTTCAGAGACTGAGCCTCCAGCTGGAGAGCGAGCGAAGAGAGCATAGCGGCCATTTTATTATTGAATGCGAAAAAAATTAGACTCGCTCGGGTCCCATGGCTGGACGTCCACCCTGGCCTGCCAACCGGCCGGGGCGTACTCGTGGGTCGTGAACCCCGTCACATCCTCGTCTTCATATTCCTCCTCCTGGAGTATGACGGCGTAGTGAACCTTGGACTCTTCCGGATCCTCTTCGTCCTCTACAATGAAAGTAGTGACCTTCATGCCTACTTAGACGCCCATTTTGTCGACGGCCGCCTTGAGCGCACGCTCGGCTGGAGACGCGGGTTCCCACGCCGACCACGTGTCGTAACACTCGTTCATCTTGGTGGCCATATCGTCGTCCTGACCGGCGTACCTGATCCACTCGGGCTCGAGTGAATCATCAGATTCACTCTCCTCCTCGTCCTCCTCGTCCTCCTCGTCCTCGTCGTAAATTTCGGGAAACAGAGTTCCGATCTGTTTTCCGGCGACGTGTCTGGCTGAATACATGAGTCCGTATTTCATGTCTTCGGCCAGTACTATGTCCCGCCCGCACGCCTTGGCGTAGTGAGCCGCCAGGACGGTGGCCGATTCCATGACGGGCAAGAATATGTCAAGGGCCGGTCCTTCAAAGTCCATCTTTTGAATTTTATGAATAAATTAAGAGGCTCGGTCCACCGCGCCTACGAGACTTCTACGTTAGGAAACTCGAGCTGGGTCGTGCCGTCTTCAAAGTGTAAAAAGTTATAACTCGCGGCATATATGCGGATCTCACGGGCCGCTAGACTCAACGCCAGGTTGAGCTGGAGGATCTGATTCTTGATCATCGACATGTTGACGGCCCCGGTCGGGACATCCCCCTCTGGGTCTATGCTGAACGAATAGCTGTAGAAAATTCGGTCCGGGTTTCGAGTATGGTACTCCAGAGCCTGGATCGTGCTGAGGAAAAGGGGTGAACCCACATCGGTCGATATACGTTCGGTCGAATTGAAGAACAAATTAAGCTGGGCCAGTTGGTCGCCCGTCCCAAAGGCAGTCTGGGAGATCGTACCGCTCGCGATGTTACTAAAGTCGTACCCGAGGGCCGTATTGTTCTGGATCACGAAGAAAAGCTCTTTGACGGGATTCACAAACTGGAGGAGACACTGGACGTTCGATGTTCCGGTCGGGGTGAAGAACGCCTGGCGCTGGACTTGTTCGATGGGATACATCTGGGGCTTGGACTTTATGGACCGGACCTCGGTGTCCGAGAGGTACGTGTACTCGACGTGGAGGTACGACGTGACTGGTTGCGTGTACACGATGCTCGGGTACGTGAAAAGGATCGAGGGTGTGAACGAAATGCGGAAGAACACGGGATCCTTAATGGCGCACAGGGGCAGACCATTCCGGAGACACGCAAATGGGAGCGGGATCGTGTACGTCGAGGCGGGTGGTCCGTATGTCGTCTTGTTCGACAGAGGCGTCTTGCCGATGAGTCCCTGGAGACTCGCCTGCTTCCCTGTCGGAACCTCAAGGTCAAACTTCATCTCGATGAACTCGCCGTAGATTCGTTCGATGAGAAGGTTCCCTATGTAAATTTCGATAAAGTCGATCATGAGCGTCCCGACCGAGTCGAGCACCTGGGTCGTCCCGATATTCGGGAACAGAACCTTGAGGTACATGGCCGTGATGAGATCGCCCGACTTTGGGATATACATGATGCTTTCTTGGCCGAAATTGATGACGCCATTATCAAACTGGACCTTGTCGAGCCGGGTGGAAAATTGCGTCGACCCCTTGTATTTCTCTATGAAATATGTAACTTCAGGATCGGCCGAAAGGGCCAAATCTTCCTGGCCTAAAAAAGCCAACGAGGCTCTACCGGCCATCTCTAGTAGTTGGAGGGAAAAGAAAAGACGCCCTCTAGACACTCTGCGTCCCTGAATTAAACATGACGCCGGCCATGCCGTTCTCGATCCGGAGGACGTTGTAGCTCACGGCCGTGATCCGGAGCTGTTTCGCCTGGTAATAGGGATCCGTCTTGAGTTCGAGAAGGATTTGGCGGATACGACTCATGTTTACGTGTCCGAAGGGCCTGGGACTTCCAGGCTCGGTCGTGAACGGGTACATGTAGAACCGACGGGACGGGTAGTTTGGATAATGAACGAAAGGTTGAAGGGACCCGAGGAACAGAGCATCAGTCATGTCGGCCGTGAAAGCCTCGGCGCCGTTGAGCGTCAGGGCGAGACTCGAGAGGCCATTGTTCGTGTAGTCGTAATTATCGTTTCCGGTCGGTTGAACTACGAAGAACATCTCACGAACGGGGTTAAGCAATTTCAATTGAAAAATAGCGCTTGTAAACAACGGCAAGAGGTCGAAGTTCTGGTACTGACACTGGGTTATGAGATATTCGAGCCTGTGAGACTTGAACCAGTTGATTTCAGGGTCGGACAGGTACACGTACTCGACGAGGATAGTCGCATCGAGCGTAGGCGACACGACGGGCGTCGCAGTGAGTTCCGCGAAGTTCCGGAAGGTCACCCAGACCTCGACGTCCTGGCGATCGAGTGCAACGATCGGGATGGAGAGCTCTGGATTCCCGTAAAAGTAAAAGGGTAAGTTCGTGTAGTACGTCCGGGTCGAGTAGACGTTCGTCGTGTCGTACTTGCCGGTCAGGAGGGTCAGCCCCGACTGGTTCTCGTACGGCACGTTGAGATCGTTCCAGAGTTCTATGTACTCGCCCGTCAGCGTCTGGATCGACTGACCACCAATCTTGAGCTCGGCCGACTTGATGGCCCACGTCCCGACTGAATCCTTATAGTTGTAATTTGTTGACGCAATTGTGTTCGAAGCGATCGGGTACACTGAAATGAAGCTGTTCGCGCCGAGGGTCTGAGACGCTCCGGACGTCGAGAAGAATGAAATGTTCGCAGTCGAAAATTCGGTCGTGATATTGAGAGGCAAAGTGAAGGTATAAGGCGGCAAAAGACCGACGCCGACGGCGTAGCTCGTCGAACCGAACGAGACGCGTGAAATAGGGCTCGTCCCCGATATGGTCGCGGTCATCATATACACGCCTGTGTTCGAGAAGCTCAGATCGCCCTGACCCGTGACGGAAATGAGAAAGGAGTTGCCGGTGGTCGTGTAGTTCGTACTGAGATTGACGTTCCCGCTCAGGACCTGCGGGACCGGTGCGTTCATCAGCAGGCCGTTGTACGGAAGGACATACCCAGACTGAGTTCCCGGGAACACGCCAAACTGACTGAGTGTGACGAACGTATCCGCGCTGATGGTAGCGGACGTCCCAGACGTGAGGCCGACATTGAATGCAAACTTGTCGGTGGTGCTTTTGACCTGAATAGGCATGGAGAAGAAGAAAGTCGGGTCGCGACCCTGGGATGACATGTCGTACGTGAAAAGAACGTTCGAGATTGAATTCACATTACTAATTGAGACGTTCGAAACGTACTGCCCGAGGGCCGGGTTGACGAGCGCTATGGTCCCGGACGCGAGGTACATACCGGCGCCACTCGGAAAGCTGAACGACGAGTCGGACGCGAGATTCGCGTACGCGTTTTGCGGCGTGACGTTTCCAGCAAATGGGATGCGTGCGTACTGACCCGCGAGAGTCGCCGAGTTGGTGAACTTGTAAAATTCTTCGACGGGATTGATCGAGATCCACGAACCGACCGAAATGGTCGTACCGGTAGATGAAGTCACGTAAAAGTAATAGTACTGCGCCGGGTCTGACACGTTGATCGGCAGGACGATCGGCATCGATGGGTCCGGGGACACTGGAAACGTGTATGTGTACGTGAAATTGGTCGAGGGCGGGACTCCATCCACACTGGACGAGCCGTACGATATCGTCGCGAGCGAGCCGACGGCCAGTGTCATCGAGGCGCGCAAAATGTAATAGCCCAGGCCGCCGAAGCGTACGCGCCCCGAAGTCGTCACGGTGAACGCTGACGCTTTTGGGTAGTAATTGTTCCATACACCCGCTGGAACGCTCGCCGAGTTCGTAAGGTAGAGGTACGTCGGTGTCGCCGACACGGCCTGCGTCCCTGTGGCCTGGAGAAACATCCCCGTTTTCGGTTCGATGATACCTGGACTCTGGAGCCAGCCGGCTTGCTCGAGCGTAAAGTCGCTCGGGCGCGATCCTGTCACCGTGTAGACGAGGTTCGAGACGTTGCTCGTCCCGACCTTCGGATCGAACCCCCAAAACACTCCGAACGTCGAATCGACCTCGACGCTCTGACAATTAGAGAATGAAAATTTGTTCGTGACCGAGTTGTACGAGACGTAATAAGAGAGTGGTGGGATGAGCCATGATGGCGAGTTTACCGTACTGTAATAAGAGACGTTGGCGAGCAAAAGAGCCTCGGTGTACGAGCGGACTCCGTTCAGGTTGCTTACAACGAAATGAGGCAAATACGTTAGAGAAGACGGAATAGGCCAGGTCCAGTTGTTTCCAGGATTCACAAGAGCCGGTAAATTCATTTTTAGAGTTAAACCTCGTATGAGATCCCCCTTGGGTGGAATCTTGCATATATTCAAGGACCCGTAAAGGACCTGTTGGTCTTGGAATGGGATGTCGTACGCCTCGAGAACGAAAGGCGTGTGACGTTTGTAGACGCCCGAGAAGTACGTCACCTCGGGCTTTCCTGTGAGATACGCGTCCTGTTGTCCAATCGCGGCCAGCTGGATATAACCAGCGGACATTCCTAGTAAGTTCGCAGAACTTATTTCGCGCCCGTAGGGCGCCCCTGAGACCGCGCGCCTCAGGCCGGTCTTAATTTTGTTAAGAAATTGAAGGTACCGATGGCTCTGCAATTGAAGAAATTCAATCCGGCCACCATGGGGGACGACAAGGTCTGCGTTTTCATAGGAAAGCGTGGGACCGGCAAGTCGACCCTCGTGACGGACATTCTTTGGCACAAAAAGCACTTGCCGGCTGGCATCGCCATGTCCGGAACCGAGGAAGGCAATGGGTACTACAAGCAATTCATACCGGACATATTCGTTTTCAGCGACTACAACAAAGAGGCTATAGAGAAGCTCATAGAACGGCAAAAGCGCCTATTGTCGACCGGTCGGTGCTCGCCCGTATTCATCCTCATGGACGACTGCATGTACGACCGGTCATTCATGCGGGACGTGTGTATCCGCCAGCTCTTCATGAACGGTCGCCACTGGAAGATCTTCTTCATGATGACGACCCAGTACTGCATGGACATGACGCCCATGATCCGCACGAACGTCGACTACGTGTTCGCCCTGCGCGACAACGTCCGTCAGAACCGTGAGAACTTGTACAAGGCGTTCTTCGGAGTTTTCCCGACGTTCGATTCGTTCTCACAGGTCATGGACGCGTGTACTGAGAACTACGAGTGCCTCGTGCTCGACAACACGTCCAAGTCGAACAGGATCACGGATTGCGTCTTCTGGTACAAGGCGCCCATCCGTCGTGGGTTCAGGGTCGGTGGCCCGGCGTTCTGGCAATACCATCAGCAGCACTACAGCGCCCGGGCGGCGGCTCAACGAGCCGAAGTTGGCGGAGAACCGAAACGCAAAGGCGCGACGGTCGTCGTCAAAAAGACGCGCTGAGCCGCGCTTCTTCTTTTCCGAGTGAAAGTTAATGGTACTGACATACGATCCAGGTATGGATTCCATGTCAACACCGATCGAGAACCTCGTGTCCGAGCCCTCTGTCAACGAGGAACTCGCCCGTCAGGCGCTCGCCCGCAACGAAGAAAAGCCGAACGAGCGTAAGAATCTCATTCCGACAGGCCTGCTTCCGCCAGAGGCGCTCGTCGGGCCTGAAAAAAACCTAGACGAATCTCAAATGGCGGATTTCTCGACACCTATTGAGGATGTCATGCCTGGTCCAGGTCGCATGATGCAGGATGAAGTGATGGGTCCGCCCATGGGCCCCTCAGCGATGATGCAGGGCAACAAGCCGACGCCGCGCGAGAGTGGGTCGTCCAAGGGGAGCCGGTCCAAGAACCCGTTCGGTCTGACCGACGACCAGTTCATGGCGGCTCTGGCCGGCGTGGCCGGTCTGATCGCCTTCTCCAAGCCGGTCCAGGGCAAGCTGAGCACCACGGTCCCCAAGTTCCTGGGCGAGTCAGGTGAGGTCTCGACGACCGGCCTGGCCGTGACGGCGCTCCTCGCTGCGATCATCTTCTATTTCGCCAAGCAGTTCCTGAAGGACAAAGCGTAAAGTCAGCGCCGAAGGCGCTGGTCTTTTCCTCCCCGAAGGGCCCCGGGATCACAACCTAGGCGCGTAGCGCCCAGGTTGGTCTAAGAGTCCTTAATGAGGTCACCACAATACTTGCGGTCGCCCGCCGGTGTGTAAAGGCCCTTGTCGACGCACAATTTCTTCAGGTCCTTAAAATTGTCCCAATATTTCGACGAGTGATCGTACTCGGCCACAGACATATGCGCCAATTCGTGAATCAACACGTACACGGCTGAATTTACATCGTCTCCATCCAGGCAGATGTAAATTTCGTACCCCTTGTTGACGTTCGAGCCTATGACGCCATCCTTTTTCCCCTTGATTCCCGTGATAATCGCCGGTTTGAGAATAGGGGACCACCTCTGATCACCAGACTCCCTCAACACGTCAAGTATGGCCCAGTACCGAGCCTTGATCTGTGAGAGCATTTCTGATTCACGATTGAAATGGATGATGAGGACCAAACTCATAAAGAATTTGAGAACCACCGCCACCCAAAACATACCCATCCTGACATTTACCGAGTTTTTTTCCTGAAGACGAATTTAGAATACAAATCCGAAATGAGACCGTTCGGCTGGCGCAGCATAGGTTCCCATACCATCATGGCGAACCCGATCTCCTTGAGACTTTGAATCAGGACGGCCGCATCCAGAAGGGGCTCCTCCTTGGGTCCGTCGGCGTAAAAGGGCCCGTCTATCAGGCGGACCTTGAGTCGGCGGTCACCGAGTTCAATTTCATTTCCCAATTTATCGACGAATCGCGAAGAGTCGTCGACCATGGCCTCGGCCCGGGCCCTCTCGGGCGTTATGCCGATCAGGTACCCACCGGGTTTCACTGCCACCCCCAGGGCTTTGATGGAATTGTCGAACGTCATCTGATCCTCGAATATGTAGTGCAACGAAAAGTTGTAACATACGACGTCGAACGGACCTGCAAAGGCGGCGTGCCGGATATCACCCTGGCCCAGAAACCAGACCGGGAACTTCATCTCACTGGCACGGGCCTCGGCCTCGTCGAGAGACTCGGTGTCCGGGTCGATCGCCGCGACGCGGGCCTTGACGGCCTTCCATTTCCACCAGTCGCCGCCACGGCCGCAGCCGCAGTCCAGGACGAACGATCCCGGTTCGACGCAGTCCATGATGAGTTTGCGTTTGTGATCGTTGTGAAGTTTACGAAGAGCGTCCATTTGGCTTAAAAGAAAAGCTCCTTTTACTTTTAAATGGGTTCTCTCGAGCAAGATTATCTGACCGTGCCAGGACAGCTTTTTGCATGCATCTCTTTCGTCGGCCCCGAGCTGCCCCAGAAGAACGAGCAGTTGGGTATGAAGATCCGCGGGTGCTTCCCGAACCGTGACGAGGCGGCCCAGCACGCCAAGCGCCTGCAGAAGGATGACGCACTGGTCGACATCTACGTGGTTGACATGTACAAGTGGCTGTTGATTCCTCCCAAGCGTGACGAGATTGACAACGTTCACTACCAGAACGACAAGCTCGAGGAGATTATGACAAAGTACCGCGAGAACCAGAGCGCGGCCGCTTCCATGTTCGAGAAGCGCAAGCGCGACATGATGGCCAAATCGCAGGGTGGCGAGTTCCCATACATCGAGCCGGGCGATGAGAACAGCAAGTTCTACACCAAGCCGGACGTTCCGCCCATCCCCCACCCGGCCGATCTGCTCGAGGATCTGAAAAAGGACTTCCCGGACAAGTCGATTGAGGAGCTGGTCTCCATGGCTGACATCCGCGTCGCGGCCGAGGTGGTGAAGCGCCGTGAGGCGGCTGCGGCAGCGGCCGAGATCCCCAAGCTCGAGGATGTCAAGGAGGAGGACGAGGAGATCCCGGACCAGTAATTTTCGCTGCTAATTAATATAATGTTTTTTAAATTGTTGGCGATTCTGATCGTCATGTTCTTACTCTTTATGGCGTACATGCGCTTCCCACCCGCACCTGCCAGAATATCACAGCCCGTTGCTGCGTTCGACAATCAATATGACGTCTTTAGAGATATGGAGCCCAAGACACAGACTCGCGAGAATCCGTGGCTTGGTTTCCTTCAAGAGGACGTGCAGAAGAACCGCACGGGGCCTATTGGCAATTTTGTTGGCGCCGACTCGAGTTCGGGTCGCGCACCGCTTTATATGGTAACCTGAGTCAAGGGACTCGCGAGTCCTTCGGACTCGGTTGATTTACTTAGGCTGAATTACAATAGGGCGCATACTTACCACAATGACGCCGATGACAATTCCCAATAGAAGAATTGCCATCGGATTCGTATTCTTGAAAAAGTCGCCGAGGTCCATCTTCGTTTTGGGTTCGTCGGGCATCATCGCCATCGGCTGAAAATTACTTGGCTGCTGCTCCTCCCTTGCCGGCCATTCGTTTTCCGACTGGGGTCGGCCGCTTCTTGATGGGTGCTCCGCGTTTCCGGTCAGGAACGGCAGATTCTCCGTCATCTTCTGTACTATCTGAGTCACTCTCGCTTTTATCTGGCACGACGAACCCGTCAAGGTTGCCATCGTCATCAGCGTCATCTTCGTCATCTTCCTCGTCGGAGTCCTCAAAAGAATCGTCGGTTTGGTCATCCGACTCGTCGCTATCGTAGTCCTCGGGGGCGTAATCGTCCTCGACCTGCTCGACGGGCTCGTAACGCGTCGGAGCCTTGGATACGCGTCCGGAACGCGTGCGTGTGGCCGGGGCCTCCGGCTCACTGGCCGTGGGATTTGACTGGTCGGTCTCGCAATTCTGGGGCATTTTCTGGGTAATCCACAATCGATTCGTTTAAGTACTTGGGGAAGAAGTAAATCCCTCTGCTGAGAGCATTCTGATTGATTATGAATTCTCCTTCATAACCGAGTTCATCGGCGATGCGATTGATCTCCTCGGCGTGCTGCGCGTCGTCGGCGCGGCGAAGCCCAAGTCCTATGTCCCGGACGTTTTCGACCGCGCCGTACAAAGCCCCGGCCGCCTCCTCAAGTTCGGACGTCGAAACCAATCGTTCGAACGTGTGGACGTTGGTCTGGAACCGCTCCCAACTCTCCGGATCGAGGCCCGAGAAGGGATGAACCTTCGCCTCGTACTTTTTGAATCTGACACCCTGACCCATTGGGAAAAATATCCATAACAAAGCCAGAAGAAGGACTACCCACAACAGCAACATCTTCGAGTTGCTCTACTATTGATGGAGGAAGAATAAGTTTGGGACCTTGAAACTCGCGACACTCTTCATCGAGGCACTTTTGTGAGATCCGTCCTGAATGAATCGAAAACCAGACGTGATTCGAATTGTGCTCGCGCTTGATGTTCGCGCACCACTTCGAGTCGGTCTGGGCGAACCATCCGTCGTGCGCGTTTCTCTGGACCTTTTTGATACGGGCGCGCCCCTGGCCTTCGAGATATCTTTGAGTGAATTTCTCGAGTAAATCTGTATTTTGAAGAAGTTCGGCCGGGTGAGTATTTTCGTCCGTTCGGACCGCAAATAGAGCGAGCGTCTCGACATTCGGCGCCTTGGAAAACTCGTGACCGTCCAGGTCGCGCCATGGGATGTAAGGATCGCCCGCGGGCTTCTTGTGGGACCAGAGCATACGGAGACCCGAGCCGCCATAGACGGACGCATCGATCACTTGGTCCCATGGTCCATCCCCGAGACTCGTTATGATTTTTGATCTCAAATTAAGAGCCTCGGTCCGGGTCACGATGAGATCCGGCCAATGGATATGGACCCCAGATTTCAAAAGGCCCTCACCGATCGGTCGGACCCTGGCACGGGCTATGACGCACCGACCAGGTACGGCTCCTTGAATTATAGAACAAAATTGCAAAAGTTCAGAATCATCCAATTTCTCCGGGGCCTTGTAGTCAAAGTCCACGAAGAACTTGAAGAGTTCCGTCTTTTGCTCGACGACGTACAATTTAGTTCCAGAATTCACGAGAGAAATGCATGTCTCGTAAAATTGGAGAGTCTCTTCGGGTGGGACGGAGAGGATCCCACCGTCCATGAGGACGTGGGTCCCGGGCCCGTTAGGCACCCGCCATTTTTCCATTAATCTAATTGAGGCCCAGATCTTAAAGTAGCCCGCAGCATCTAGGTTTCGAGACGGCGTAAATCTCCTCGGCGATCAGGTGGACGAGCCCCTCACTCATCAAACCCTTGAGCTGACGGATCACGTCCGGATCGAGGACCGGCTCGCTCACACGCACAATCTCACCAAGGACATAAAGGGACTTGGGGTGATCCGTACCCGTCAAGTATGTAATTTGTCTTATAATATCTATGGCCGTCGCATTTTGTGACACGTTCTTGAGGACCGTCTTAACGATTACCACTGGGTCCATTTATATTACTCAACATCTTCATCTGAAGAGTCGACTGTCAGCCAAGCCCAAAAGGGCTTGGGGCGCTTCTGACGCGGTGGCTCCTCCGCCTTGACCGCCTCCGGCGCCTCGGGCTCCGCCTTGACCGCTTCGGCTTCCTGTTCGAGACGCTCAATTTCATAAAGCAATTTACGCATCGTCATGTCCTGTGCGAGCTTCTGTGGATCGGACCCGTCCTTGAGGAGGGCTGCGAGTTCCGTCGCAAACTCCAATTTGGATTTAGTCATTTCTAGTAAGTGCAAAGCACTTATTTACCCGTCAACAACGCAAATTGAACGGCGTCTTGTGAGACGACCCGAGAGCCTGGAGAAATTCAGGATTCCCGATGACGTGCTGACGAATCATGGGCCAGAGATTGGGCCTGCGGCTAATCTCGGCCAGGTTCTCGAATTTACAATCGTCATTTTCATCGTAATTCTTGCGGAACGGAACCTGGGAACACTCCATCTTCTCCTTTTCGTCTGTGAACCGCCGGACGATGTGCCGGTGTTCTATAGACGTCATGGGAAGGTCGAATACGTACACGTGGTAGTGATTTATCACGTCGACGCCATCTTCAATATCCCTGGGTTCGGGAGTGTCCGTCGAAAACTTGAAGTAGGTATAGGTACCGCGCTTCAGGTTTATGACACCACGTGTTTCTTCTTCGAGCTCTCGAACCGCACACCGAAGTGGGTTATAGACCTCGCGTCGGCGACACCCGCCGGTCACAAAAGTCCACTCTTTGTACCGCCTGTCATGGACGATCAAAAAGTGCTGGACGTCATTCACTACGCTTACGGGGATTGCTATCGCTTTGTGCCTCTCGCGAGTCCCTCGAGGACTCGTCATGGACCTCTACTGATGTTTCTGGACCAAAAAATTTACCGAGATTTCCCGTGCGTGGATTGTACGAAACCAGAAAGACGAGACCGAGCAAGAGGAGCCAGTGCCACAATTGCATTTTAGAATTGATAAGGAACTTAATTCGCGTACAGCAGCGAGCCGAGGCCGTTCTGGATTCTCAGCACGTTGTAGTTGACGGCGTACAGGTAGTTGGTCGGGTAGTTGATGACCGGGGCCAGGTTGGACAGACCGCCCGTCAGAGCCGGGGGCACGACGATGCGGAACGTATCGAGGCGGGAGAAGTTGAGCGTACCGGTCGGCTGGAGCTTGGCCGTGTCGAGGCAGTACGAGATGATCGCGACGTTCGCCGTACCCAGACCCGCGGTCGTGGTATTGGGAGCCAGGTAACCCCACTGGGTGTTGTAGTACTGGGGCACGTCGATCCAGTGGGTCAGGTGGCGGGCCTCACCAACGTCCACGCCGTTCACCTGAGTCTTCAGGGTCGTGTCGACGGCGCCGGCCGAGCCCTTGGCGTACAGCTGGTTGTAGTTGATGCACGGGAAGGCGATGAACTTGACGGGCTGGGCCAGAGCCAGCTCCTGAGTCGGGGCGGTGCCCATCAGGACACGCTGGACCTGGGTCACCAGCAGGTCGTGGCTCGTCTTGGCAAACCAGTCGCGCTCACCCTGATCCAGGTACGTGAAGTTGGCCCAGCAGATGTACTGCAGGCTGGAGTAGGCCGGGCTGCCCGCCGGGATACCGGTAGGCATACCGGACGTGCTTGCCAGGTTCGTCGACCACGTGATCCGGAGCTCGACGTCGTGGAACTGCAGAGCCACCAGGGGCAGTGCGACCGCCCAGTCCTTGCAGAAGAAGAACTTCAGAGGCAGGAAAGAAGCCTTCTGGTTATTAATGGTCGTGCTGGTCGTATTCAGGTAACGCTGGGACCAGTTCTGGGCGCCGGTCACGGGCTCGATGTCGGTCATGTACTCGATGTCCTGCGTGTCAACAATCTGGCCGCCGATGTACAGATCGATCTTGTCAATCACGTTCGACCAGTTCAGACCAGCGATGCCGGAGCCGTTGGAGTCGCGCGCCGTCAGGTACACGTACGTCAGCAGGTCGCCCTTCTTCTCGATACGGATCGTCGAGATGCCACCGGCGATGGGGGTGCCCTGGATCACCTGGCGCTCGACCGAGTTGGCGAAGTGCGTGTAGCGCTTGTAATTCGAACGGTAAAAAGAAACTTCGGGCTTGCCGGTCAGCCACGCGTCCTGAGGTCCGGTTGCGACGAGCTGAACGATACCACCGCTCATTTTATAATGTGTCTAGATTTTTTTAAACAACCTTAAGGGGCGGCAACGCGATCGGATTTTTCTCGAGCTGCTGGATGGCAATGTCAAGTGCGGCCGATCGGGCCAATGGATTGAACCCATCAGCCTTGTGCTCGTTAAGAGGATCGTCGTACTGCGGCGCTTTGTACCCGTTGCTATTGTTTGCGCCGGTCGGGCCCATAGGGCCGGGTGCGACGCTCTTGGACTCGGGGCGAAGATTCGTCGCCGCGCCAACCTGGTTGACGGGGTCGTTGCGAACGTTCATGGAGCCGGCGTTTCCGGCCCGATCCTCCTGCGAACGATAACCAGTCGCGCGCGTCAAGGATTTGTCGGTATAGGCCGTCGTGCCCGATGCATACGGCTGGTACACATTGTACTGCGGCGGGCCGTCCGCGAGAGTATCGGCTCGCAGACCCGTCTCTTGGCGGATCGTCGTGCGCCGGGTCTTGAGGAAATCAGGGCGACCCTCGGCGCCCTTAATGGCGCCACCCTGACCCTGGCCGCCGCCCTGAGCCGGCTCGCGCATCCAGGTCTTCGTCTCCTTTGCCTCCTTGGTGATGGAACCGATGAGAGGCAGACCAGACTTGACGACGGGATTCGGCGGGCCGTCGCGGCCCTCGATCGACGTGAGCTTCTCTTCGTTGATGTTGGTAGGCAACGCCCGGAAGTAATCGTGGAAGCCACCGCCGGCCGCGACGTTCGGGCCGAGGCCGAGACCAGGACCGACGTTCTTCGGCTGCTCGAGCGGCGACAGATTGTTCATCTTGTTCGTGATGTACTCGCGGTTCACCATGTCATAGACGGGCTGGCCATACGGAAAACGGGTGGCCGTCTTGGAGACGTCCTGGAGATTCCGGACGGCGTCCTTGGGGCGGAGACGCCAATCACCGATCCGACGACCCAGATTGGGAGTCGTCACGGCCAAGTCAAAGGCGTCCGCGGCGTGATCGGCCGGATGCGCCATGAGATCGATGTCTCGGCGTGTAATTGGCGGAACTGGTTTCGTGGTTGCTGACAGAGTCGCCCGCGCGGACTCGTCTGAGTTCTCGCTGAGGCGCTTACCGGCAAACACAAGACCGACAACGGCTGCTAGGGCCAATGGGTCCATATTATCATTTACTTAGAAAAATAACGCTGAACGAAACGAGTATTCTGCTGATCGGCGAAAGTGCTGATCGGGTCCCAGGACAGCACGCGCAGCGGTAGCTTCACGTAAGAGTTCGGGAAATCGTATGGCTGCTCGGACCAGCCCTTCTTCCAGGCCGTCGTCGGCTCCTCGCGGAGCATGCTCTCGACCTGGACCTGATCCTCAAGGACGACTTGCGCGGGACCGATCCAAACGTTTTGCTGGAGAATGTTCTTGCTGGTGTCCTGGCGGCCAGCCATTATTAGTTTAGGCACATTTTTATTTACTGCCCGCTCCATAACCACCGCCGTTTCCGCCGCGCAGTTGCGTCGTCTCGGGGAAGGACGAGTAGAACCGATCCGGGTCGCACGCCGCCCCGCCCTGGTCGTGACATTTGGGCGCGAACGGCTTACCGTAAGCGGCCTGTGCGAACCCCGCCTGATCGTTCGGGATCGTCGTAGACGCGACGGTGTAGAAGTTGCGCTCGGCATCGCGCTGACGCTCGTACGGGTGAATACGGCTCCAGACCGACTGGACCTGGGTGCGCATGCTGGGGTACCACGCCGCCGCCGGGCGGTCTGGCTTGTCGACGTAGTCCGTCATGAGAACGTTCCCCATGGGGTTGTCGAGCGTCGGGAGTGTGACGGGTTCACGGAGAGGGCCTGGGATGCGCGCGTCGCCCTGAGCTGGGCGGAGCTTGCCGTCAGAAATCATACGGGAAACGTACATGTAATAAAGGATCGCGAGGACCAGAACGCCCAGGGCGAACACACGCGGATCCCGGTTGATAAGGTACACGACGCACGTGCTGTAAATGACGAAGCGAGTCGTGGCTGAGACTCGTTCGCGGGCCGACTGCTTGGCGGTCGGCCAAAACTCGAGGAGCTTGTCGGTTTGAAACACCTCCCGAGGATTCATTCTATTACTTACTTAGATGATTTTTTCTTGCGTTGACGGGGCTGTGGCCCGCCGCCCCCACCGCCCATGAGCGCCGCCAGAGGGTTGGCACCACCGCCACCACCCATGAGCGCCGCCAAAGGGTTGCCACCGCCTCCCGAGCCGAGCATCTGGGCCAGCATGTTATTCATACCGGCCATGAGAGCCGCCTCATTAGGAGCCTCGCCGCCCTGGAAGTTCTTCGCGCACTTCTCGGCTGCTGACTCGATCATGGCGAGCGTCTCGGGTGGGAACATACTCATGGTCGTCGCGATCATGTACAGGGAGTGCAGGTACTGCCAGATGGCGTTCTTGGTGTTCTCGGTACACTCGGCCGTCTTCCAGATCGCGATCAGATTGAGCTTCCGGGCAAACTTGTTCTCGTCGCAAAAGAACGCCTCGTCCTTCTGCATCATCTGGGATCCCCATGGGTTGATGCATTTCATGAAGTCGTCCTTGGTCCAGGGGTTCGCCTTTGCGTCCTGGAATGCCTTTTCATCGGGGAACACCTGAATGAGTTCGTCGATGAACTGACCCATCATCTCGTTGAATGCAGCGAGAGTCGTCATTTAGTATTTTATTGGACGAAAATCCTTAAGTTAAAAAGGCGCCTTGACTGTGGGATCTTGTGAATATCCCTGGCCCTGGCTCACGATGAAGTACACGAGGAGGCCGACAAGGAAGGCTGGCTTGACGAGATCAGAGTTTTTGAGCTTTTGTTCGCCGTTCATCTTGGCCCGGCCGTACACGTACGCCATGGTGATTCCGGCTGCGATCACGGCTGCGCTGAACGGCTCACGGAGATGCTGTTCCATTAATTATTACCAAGTTTTTTACGGGCCTACTTTTCACGTGCATCGTCAAACAGGTTCTGTTCCGGAATTCTGGGCGGCTGCAAAGACGGCGTCACTGCGACCGTCTTTGTGCCTCCTGGGGTCGAGCCCATCTCCATACCGCCCGGGGTTCCTGCCGTCTCCGACTCGCCCGTATTCATCGGCACGCCATCCACCTCAGCGTTCTCGTTCATGGGCTCGGGCATGGGCTCGGGCATGGGCTCGGGCCCGGGCTCCTCGGCTGGGTCCTCGTTCATGAGGTCAGCGTCCTCGTCATCACCGTCGAGGTTCATATTGTCCCCCATTGGAAGGTAGGCGTCTAGAATGTCGGCCGTCGGGATCAGACTATCGATGACCTTTCTAATTTTGACACAAAATCTCTCGTGAAGTTGCTCCATGCGAGTGTCTTCGTTGATCGACGCGTTGATGATGACGTCCGGGCGCTTGTAGATGTCCTCGGCGCAGGCCTCGTAGCACCGCTGGACGAAAACCTCGGTCGCCGGAAGCTTTATGCAAATCTTCTTGGACTTTTTGTCGGTCCGGATCGAGCTCAGAATCTTGACGTGCGTCACGAACACGGCCGCCAGGAGTTTGGGGAAGAGCGACTCGTTCTTGATGATGGCCTCTGAATTCTTGAGAGAAATTGAAGAATTCCACGTCTTAATTTCACGAAGAAGTTCATCGAACACCTGCGGGGTTCCCTTGCCCTGGGACTGCTTCTTGGCCTCTAGCCAAATCTCCCAGAACGTCTCGACCATATGGGGGATCATCGCATCGCATAGCTTATTGGTGAATCGGCGCTCGGACTCGTTGAGAAGGTCCATGCTTTGGTACTTGCGAAGCATTTATTTACAGATTAATTAACGTACACACCTGCGTATGTGATTTTCAAGCACTCGAGTTCCCCTTCAAGCTGATGAATTCTGTTTAAAAGTTCAACCTCGACCTCTTCCTTGTGGTTCAATCGTCTCTTGAGTCGCTCAATTTCATTTTCAAATTGCTTCGACTGAACCCGGACATCCTTGACTTCCCGCACGGACTCCCATGATTGATGCAGTTTTGACTTTTTGTGTTGGGCCAAATTTTTATATGTAAATCCGGGACGACAGGGGCATTGGAGAGAGACGGACACATCCATTAAATTACTTGCGCTTCGTAATCCTTAACTTCTGAGCAGTCTTCTGGAGATTGACGAGCCCAGGAAGGATATCAACAGGCATCTCCTCCCCTGTTTCTTCAATTTGTGTCGGAAATTTAGTCCACCAGACCTTGAGGCTGAAGGGGCCGACCATGTCGACCAGGTATCCCAACTTTTGGAGCTGGCGGGCCATATACATGACGGCCTTTGCCATATCATACTTCGGATACCCCATGATAAACGGAGGAATGGTCAAGATGGATTCCTTGTGTCCGAGTTCATAAGAAGTCTTAATTTTACGACAAAATTGAGTAAGCATAGCTTTGTACATTTCCTTCTTGGCGGACTGTTTGGTCTTTTCTATGGCCGAGAGGTCCTTGGCCGAAAACTGGGCCATCTATTATGAGCCTGAATTTGTTATAGGAATTACTCACGCATCTGCAAGTTCTGCCGAGTCACGGTCATGTTCTGCTGGTAGGCCTGGGCGAGATTACCCAGGTTCGGCTCGGGAATGGGCGTCTCCAACTCCTTCTTGAGCTGGGCGTCCAGGGTCCCCTGGATGCCGCTCCAGGGCTTGTACTTGTCTGGGACGTACCCGTAACCCGGGTCGGACGTGGCCGTCTCGGTCTTTTTCAGGATTTTGACAGAGCCGTCCTCGTCGACACGCGCCTGAATGTCGTACTGGGCGCCGTAAAAGTGCTTGGTGTTGAAGAACATGAAGCGCGAGTCGAAGACATTGTCCTTCTGGGGGTTCACGAACAGGGTCTCGATCGGGTACAGGTCGGGATTTTCACTCTGAAATTTCTCGACGATGGCCCCGATGATCTCAGGTGAGATGGCCGCGGTCGTGTCGACCGGGATCCCCATGGGCGAAGCGGTGTAGGTCCCGGTGACCCGGCTGTTCCATACGAGGAACGCGAGGATAGCCACGAGGATCAGGATCACAATATCCTTCATATTACTTTAGCTCGTGAAAAAAGTTGGCGCGTCCCCGTAACCTTGAAAAAAACCGATCCAATTTTAATGGCCTTACTGGTCTACTCGGACAAGTGCAAATGGTCTCAGGAGATAATCACGTTCATCAAGACTCAACCGGCCCTCATCGAGATTGTCCGGTTCCATAACGTCACGACCCAGGGCGTCCCGTCCAAGAAGATCACCAGGGTGCCGACCCTCGTCACGAACGACGGCGACATGAAGGTTGGCGCCGAGGTCAAGACCTGGCTCGTCTCGATGATCCCCTGCGACTTTGAGTCCTGGGACGAGAGCGGCAAGATGTGCACCAACCTGGACGGCTCGGACATGCCTGGGATGTTCGATCTCGATAATTACGGGGCGTCCCTCCAACCTGTGATGACGCCCGAGTTGGAACAGAGAATCAGCATGAGTGTCACGGACGCATATCAGCGCCGCGGATCCTCTTAGAGAAAAGAGACATTTTAGTCTCAAATGCAACTGAAGACTATTCAGGCCTCGGCCGTTAAATCGGTCTTCGAGGTCCTGAAGGATATCATCAACGATGTGAACGTCTACTTCACACCCAAGGGGGTTCACATCTTGACGCTCGACACTGCCCGCGTGACCCTGGTCCACATGACTCTCGGCGCCGAGAACTTTGAGGAGTACGATTGTCCGACGGACATTGCAGCCGGGCTCAACATGGGGAACATCTACAAGCTCCTCAAGTCCGTCACGAATCAGGACACGCTGACCCTGAAGGTCGAGGGTCGGGACGTCATGGAGGTCCTGATCGAGAACCCGGTCAAAAAGTCCGCGACGAGCTTCAAGCTCAAGCTCCTCGACATCAACGAGGACATCCTCGAGGTCCCGGACATTCACATGAACGTCGTGACGACCCTACCGTCGGTCGATTTCCAGAGGATCACTCGGGACATGGGTAACCTGGCGAACGAGATGAGTATCATACGCGATGGGACCAATCTGATCCTGAGCTGCCGGGGAGACTGGGCCGACCAAGAGACGATCCTAGAGTTCCCCGAGGCCGTATCAAAGACCGGTAACATATTCAGCCTGAAATACATCAACCTCTTCACCAAGGCGACCAACATGTGCTCGTCTGTCCAGCTCATGCAGGATTCTGAGAATGAGAACATGCCGATTATTTTCAGGTACACAATTGCTAATTTGGGAGATCTGCGATTCTATTTGGCACCTAAATTAGACTGTTAAAACTTTAGTCCGGGACAAGTAGTATGGAGGCGAGGTATAACGCCCGAATACACGAATGCAAATCACAAGAGGAAATGGTTGAATATTTGCTTTCGTGTATTCCCGTTATTAAAGAGTATACCATGGCGCCAGACGACCAAACGCCCGTGACGCAGCAGGTCGCATCGCTCAAGGTGGCTGGAAGAAAGGGGGTCCGGCGCAATGATATATTTAAAAAGTACCTCAACGAAGTCGAAGACGGGAACGAGAGGGTGGACTCGTGCCCGAGCCCGCACGACCTGCCATGCAGGGGGTGCGGGAAAATGTATACTCGGATCACCGAGACCGTGACGAGCGAAGAGATCTGTCAGGCGTGCGGTCGAGCCGATACGATTCTGGGAGAGGAGGTCGGCTTCAAAGAGGAGCAAGAGATGGAGAAGAACGTCGTGTATTCCTACAAGCGTGAGAACCATTTCAACGAGTGGATCAGCCAATTCCAGGCGAAAGAGTCCACGAATGTTCCGGATGACGTCATATCTAAATTAAGATCAGAATTCAAGAAGCAAAAGATCAAGGACCTGTCTGAGATTACACACGAAAAGGTCAAAGGTCTCTTGAAAAAGCTCAACTATGCAAAGTATTACGAACACGTCGCATACATCTCGACGATCCTGAATGGTATCACACCGCCGACGATGCCCCAGACTCTCGAGGACAAGCTCCGGCTCATGTTCCACAAGATCCAAGAACCTTTCGAACGGCACAAGCCTTCGAATCGCAAGAATTTTTTGAGCTATAGTTATTGTCTATTCAAAATGTGTGAATTGCTCGGGGAGGACCAGTACCTGCCTTGCTTTCCTCTTTTGAAATCCAAAGAGAAATTGTATATCCAGGATCAAATCTGGTTCAAAATCTGTAATGAGCTTCAGTGGGAGGCCATAAAAACTTTGTAATTCAGTACATGGCGATCATCTCGGGCACGGGATCACTGAGGCGCTCGATGCACTCAAACTCGAGCGGGCCCCTCTTGTCCGGGAAGTTGATGAGGAAGCCGGCGCTCAAGCCCAGAAGCTTCAGATAATTTTGGGTCTGAATTCGGTAAGTCTCGCCAAGCTTGCCTACCGACTTCAGCTCTATGACGTATTTGCGATCGACTATGAGATCGGCCCGGACGTGCCCGACGTTCTGACCATCGTAGAACACGGGAACGATTCGTTCGGTCTCATAGTAGATTTTGCGTGACCGCAGCGCCACCTCGAAGGCGCAGTGGTACACGGATTCGGAGTAACCCGGCCCGAGCGACGTCCAGATGTCATCGGCGACGGACCGCAGGTCCTGCTCCATTTGAGTTTAGGGTGGTTCAGGTCTTAAAGTGGCATTGGGCGGGACAGGACGTTTTTTCATTCAGTTGACGCCAAGTCTAAGATTATTCACACCGCTGTTAATCAATGCACGTGGAGAAGTTCCTTTAATCTTGCGAACTCGGAGTTCTTCATTAACAATTTCACCTACATTAGTTACGGCGAAAGTTTTCAATGCAGAAATAAGCCACGCTATCATTGATATGATTAAGTTCTGAACAGCACGAGCTTCACGAAGCGTTCTCCCAGTTAGTTTTGCAACTACAGAGTTATTGTATTTGGATAAATTTTTAATAAAATTTGAAGACCCCGTACCGGTCATCATCGTGAGCGTCGCAGCGGTCGCTCCAGCCGCGAGATTCGAAATATTCAGACGAGCCGATCCCGATGTGAATTTGCGCGCGATGACTGTAGCAACACCGGACGCCGCGGCCTCAATAGATTTCTCATAACCCGTAAAATAACTTTGAGTAATTTCTTTGAAATTATGTAATAATGTAAGCATATTTTTACGCATCTTAAGACCATCTCTCAGCGACATATCAAGTAAATAATTAGTCAAATAAAGCATAATCATTAATGAAACAATTAATGACACTATACGTTTAACCTGACCGCGTCTAAGATGGGGCCTTCCGTGTAAATTCACGTTAGCCCGTCTAGGACTGGGCGAGGCCTGACGCACGACCATAGCCATAGAACGATTATTGGGAGAGGTCCGACGCACCACCATAGCACCACGATTGGGCGACGTTGCTTGTGCGGCCGCACGCATTGCGTTGTATCGCGCACGTTGGCGATTCACATGCGCTCGACGAAGATTGGCAGTAGTTGGCATTTATATTTACAATTAAAATTATTGAGAGGTCTTGAACGACTTGGCGTACTTGCTGCGGACCCACATGGCATCCTGCTTGTAGATGCGGGAGGCCCGGGGCGCGGTCCGCTTCGTCAGGGTGCTGATGGCAATCAGACGGCGCATGACCGCCCGGGGCTCTTCGCCCTTGCTGACGCCCTTCGACAGAGCCTTGCGGCGGTTGGTCATTGCCTCGACCGGGTGGTAACCAAAGCGGGTAAGCATACCGTGCTTGAGAGGGCCGATACGCGACTTTGACTGGCCGATGGTTCCCACGTCGTACGCGTATGAAGGACGCACCTTCGTCATACTGGATTTGCGGACGTACGTGTACGAAGTGCCATCCTTGCGGTGCACCCGGACGACCTTGCGGGTCACGCGACGCACGTGGCTTTTACGCATGGGAGTCTCTGTCATTTTGAATTCTGTCAAGAAATTTTTTGAGAGTGACCCAGAATGAAGAGTTTCAACTTTCCCTCATTTGACGCACCAAAGTCAAAAATGTCCTGGTCGTCCGAATTTACATCCAAAATTGTAAAGTCTGTGTACTCGTACCTGAGTCTCATGGTCGAGTATAGGATACTGAGGCCGTACGTCTTGAGGTCCTTGGGTGGTACCGGTCGGCCCATTGCCAGTTTGATACCCAAGACGTCGGCTGATTTTCCAAGAAAAGGCGCGCCCGGGATGGTCTCGGCCGACCCACCATCTATATAGTTCCACCCGTCACCCAGTTTCAGGGGTGTAAATAAAAAGGGGATGGCGACCGTCGCGCATACGGCGTCTAGTACACTCATGGTAGGAGTCGTCTCGACCGAAAAGTACACAGTCCGGCCGACGTCGACGCAGTACGAAGACAGGTGGAGTTTCACCGGGTACCATTCGTACAATTCCTTGAAGGTCACATCAATTTTAGAAAGAAATTGAGAGCACGCCCCCGAGAGCACCTTCCGGATCTTGGTGTGCGGCACGAGACCATAGTTCAGCAATAGGTTTTTGATATTAGGTTTCATGATCTGTTTTACGGGCACGTTAAGCGAAAAGTCGAGAGCCCGTGAGGGCTCCCCTTTCGTCACGCAAAACAGGAAGGCCGCAAGGCCACCGGCCGAAGCGCCCGAGATTTCCTCGAGGGCTTCGAGCCGGCCTTCTTGCTTCAATTTAGATAGAACGCCAAGGTAGACAAAGTACCCCATGGCGCCTGGTCCAATCGCAAGGTACTTTATCATCTACTAGTCGATCTAGTAATATTTCGCAAACTTGGTACGCATGGTCGCAAACACCAAAGCGAACACCAGGGTGTGCACCAGCGTCGGCACGGCACCGCCCTGGCCTGACATGAAGATGCCGGCAGAGCCCGGGGGCAGGGTCAGCAGCACGCCGGGCGTCAGCAGCACAAAGAGAGTGGCGGGCACGATCAGGTCGGCCGTAGTCAGGTTCACCTTGACGATGAACTTGGCGATGACCCAGTACACGAGGGCCAGGACCAGGGCGTGGAATGCCAGCTGGACCATGGGACCCTGGCCTGGGGGCAGGCGCACGAGGAGGCCCGGGCTCAGCAGGGCGAACAGGACGGCCGGAACGAGAACCTTGGGGCCGGTAATGTCAATCATTTATAAATTGTGTATATATTTTTTGGTCCATGCGAAAAAATTGTCCTGAATGAGCCGGTCACAGATGATCGGCATGTCCTTGATCGACGCCCACATGATGCGTTCGTCGTCTGTAGGATTCGATGCGCCGAACCAGCCCTGGGGTTCGAGGACGAGCTCGACAAACTTGGGGTAGCCCGCTCGGATCGCGATGTAATGTTCGGTCGTGTAATCGTGAATCTTCATCCAGGCGTCGAGGAGTTCCTGGGAGTACATGTCCTGCCAGTCCTCTGGATGAAGATCCGAATCGAATTCGTCCGACCCTTCCGAGTCGTACGCGAGGTCGTAGTTGTATGCATCACGCGAGTACTCATCGTTGATGCCCATTGTACTTGTTCAGTAGACGCGCCTAGCCTTTAACGCGTGAGGCCGGTGACGGTAACACCGACGGTCTCCTTCTCGGGCGCCGAGTCCAGGATCGCCTGGAACGCGCCCTCGACCTGGGCCTCGTTGCCACCGAAAAACGTGCTTAGACCCTTCTTGATGACGTCCTTAGTGAGGCCACCACGTGTTTTTTTAGTCTTTAAATTGACCTTAATCTTGTCCTGGACTCGAACCGTGTCGATCTCGTTCCGGGCCATGTGTTCGGTCACAAACTTGCGAAGATCCTTCTCGCGCTGATTAAGCGTTCCGAGATCTTTGCGAGCTGCGGCAAGTTGGCCCTTAAGGTTGACCCACTCAGTCATAGCTGCTTTAAAGTCCATTTCTATTATGCACGAAGCACTTATTTAAGTAATGTTGACGCGGGAAGAAACTCGCGAGTTTCTTCACTGATACTCCGGGCTGATCTCGAACTTGGGGCGCATGGTGTCGGGGGGGATCGTGCTGAGGTTGAAGATGGAGACCGGGCTGCGGGGGTTGGTCGGCTCCGAGCGGAACTGGCGGTTGGCGTTGCGCAGAACGCCACCGACCGTCTCGGGGTAACCAATCTGGCTGCGCGGGTCCAGGTAGTTCTGGTTACCCAGGATCTTGTCCGGGCTGAACTGGCCGAAATCCTCGGTCTGGATCACGTCGCGGGGGATCAGGCTCGCGGACGACACGACGTCGGCCGAGGTGCCGGCACCGCCTGCAGGGGCGTAGTCGCGCTGATCCAAATGGTAAGCCGCGTCACGCGTGTTGCCCTTGTGGATGTTGGCACCGGCCATGCTGATGCTCTGGCCCGTGAAACCGCTACGCTTGGGGGCGAAAAGGAGGAGGAGGATCACGCCGGCCAGAATCATTATTGCGAGTCCCTTGCGGTCCATTTATTATAAGTCGATGATATTTTTTTGGGCGCTCAGTCAAGATAATCGGCTGGGTCGTCGTCCGACTCGGCCGCGTCCGTGAAGAGGTACTCCTTGGCGGGCGGGGCGCGCTGGGACCCGGACCGGACGCGGACCTGGATCACGCGCCAGATGGGACCGAAGGACTTCTTGAGGAACCAAAGACCCGACAACTCGAACAGGACATCGACCTTGCTCTCGGGCTTGACGTCCTGGAGCTCGACCGGATTCTTCTGGGTATCAAAGGCGGTCGTCACGACCTCACCCTTGATGGTCGCGAGGGACGCGCCCAGGACGCCGTCGGTCACGCTCTCCTGGAAGGCGTTCGTGATCGTCTCGTCGCTCAGCTCCTTGCCGAACCACTCCACCTTGGAAGCCTTGGCCTGTGTAAGGATCTCCTCGTCAATCTTGGCGAAAATTGAGGCGTCTGGCGCGGAGAAATTCACCGCCTTGGCCGTAAGAGAGTCCTGGAGAGTCAGACCGTTCAGCTGATGGCGAACACCATTGACCTTCAGAAAGTAACGACCATCCGGGAGCTTCTGGGGTTTTCCGTACTCCATTATACTACATACAAATTTCTTCTTTAATATCAGATGGGCGCGTGCGACGCTAAATTTGCTCTGAAGTTTTGCGACTGCCTGCCTGACGCTATGGATCCGAGCGCGACAATATGCGGTTACGTCAACAAGCAGAACGGCCTGGTGTATCCGTGTGACGTGGGCTGTTGCCCCAAATGTCCGGATCAGGGGACTCAGCCGTTAGAGAAGATCGAACTTCGCAAGTCAAAGGGTACGACGTTACCGCCTGGGTTCAATGTGAACTTGCCCCAGAGCGACCTTCCGACCGAGTCAAACGGGTCAGCACCGTTCGAAGGGGCTACTGGATCAGCAGCCGCCGAAGACCCGTTTAAAGTATGGCAAATTTTCCTGGTGCTTTTCGTCCTGCTCGCATTCGCCGTCGCCTCGCTTGTCCTGGCTTAAAGATGCCCGTGCCTCTGATAGTACAACCGGCATGGCTACTGACGCCCCGATCACCCTGGATGCTCTCATGAAGGAGATTAAGGCTCTGCGTAAGGATATGCGTAAGATTCGCGCGCATATCGAGGACCCGACAGGCGAGAAGTCCAAGGCCCGCGCCGTAAACAACGGCTTCAACAAGCCCCTGGACGTGACCCCCGAGCTGCGGGCCTTCCTGAGCCTGGCGGCCGACGAGAAGATCTCGCGCTCTCAGGTGACGACCCGTATCAACGGGTACGTAACCGAGAAGGGCCTGAAGGCCGGCCAGAACATCACGCTGGACGAGCCCTTGAAGGCCCTGCTGCACCCGCCCGAGGGCACCCAGGTGACTTTCCTGAATATCCAGAAGTACATCAACCCGCACTACATCAAGGAGGTGAAGCCTGAGGTTGAGAAGAAGCCGAAGGCCCCAGTCGACCCGAACGCGCCGCCGAAGGAGAAGAAGCTGCGCCCGAAGGTTGTGAAGGCCTAAGCCCCAGTCGAGAAGCGACTGTCCTCCCCACATTTGGATCTCGAGTCCTTCGGAGGCTTAAAAATGTCGCCACACTGTAACATAACATGGAGACCGATCAGCAAATTCCGGCACCTGAGATTGCACGGGAAGCCTTGAATGCCCTGGTCGGCACAAAAGTCAAAAATGTCGCACTCTATCAACGAGCGTTCACGCACAAGTCAGCCCTGAAGCGCTATTCAGGACTGACTGGTTCGTACGAAACACTAGAATTCATGGGAGATTCGGTTCTTGGGTTTATTATTACAAAGCATTTATTTGACCTTCACGAGAAGGAGCAGGAGGGGTTCCTGACGAAGGCCCGTACGAAGATGGTCCGGGGGAAGACTTTGTGCGAAATTTCGAAAGTTCTCGGTCTTGACAAATTGATCCTGATGGACGAGAAGGGTGAGCGCAACAACTGGAATACGAACGAGCACATCATGGAGGATGCGTTCGAAGCTCTCGTCGGGGCCATTTACCTCGATCTAGGGATGGTCCACGCCAAGACGTTCGTCATGGAGTCCTTCACTAAAGTCAAAACGTCACTCGTCGATGATAATTGGAAGGACCAATTGATGCGTTGGTGCCAGGCCCTCAAGTACCCCTTGCCAGACTATAGGCTGGTCAGTCAGGCCAACGGCCAATTTTTCATTATGGTCGTCGTCGACGGGATGGACTGTGGGTCGGGTTTCGCGAGCACCAAGAAACAGGCCGAACAGAATGCGGCCGAAATAGTACTTAAGACTGATCCTCGATTCAAGAATAAGCATGTCCCAACCGCTAACCGGCGAGCCCCAGATTCTCAGGGCCCGGGAACTCCTCGCGGCTGAATACGCCGAACAAAGAAGTCAGGAATGGTTAGATCTCCGTGACGAAATGATTACGGCGAGTGACATAGCGAGCGCGATCGGCGACAATCGCTACGAAAGCGTAGACGCGTTCATAAAAAAGAAGGTTCTCAAGACCAAATGGGCCGGGAACGCCGCGACCGCACACGGGACCCTCCTCGAGCCTATGGTCCGGGACCTTTATGACGCCCGGACCGGCCGCAAGTCGCACGAGATCGGTCTGGTACGGCACCGCGAACACCACTGGCTCGGGGCGTCACCTGATGGCGTCACGGAGGACGGACTTCTGATCGAGATCAAGTGCCCTTTGACCCGTAAGATTGAGCCGAAGGTCCCCAAGCACTACCTGCCCCAGGTCCAGCTTCAGCTTGAAATCACAGACCTCGAGGAGTGCGACTTTGTCCAGTACCGACCGGCGAGCTCTGAAGGCGCCGAGCCCGAGTTTGTCGTCGTCCGGGTCGTTCGGGACCGGTCCTGGTTCGCGCAGAACCTGCCGGCCATGCGGGCCGCCTGGGAACGCATCCTCAAAGGGCGGGCCCAGGGCCTGTGTGAGATTGTGGACGACTCCGTGCCTTGGGACTTTAAGAATCAAATTGCATGTGAAATAGTAGATGACGACCCGGCCGACAGTCCAGGACTCTCTGATGGAGGCGCTCGGGGCGGTGCCGAGGTGCATTCATAAGAATCGATTTCTGAAATGCCGGGAGTGCTACGGGAATTATTGCGCGGGGTGCATTCAACTTGAGGTTCACAAGTGCTCCAAGATGGATGAACGGATTAAAAATGAAAAAGATAATTTGTCAAAGAAATTAGTGAAGGTTGTCGCCCCTAAGATCTCCGCAATCTAGTGAAGAGGAAAGCGACCAGCGCGATCATCGCCAGCCAGAACAGAATCTGCTGACTCTGCTGCTTGCCCTGCATCATCTTGACCGTGTATCCGTCAGACCCCCCGCCACTCTGACCGATCCATGGCCACTTAGCCCCCGGCCTGAACCACGTGACCGTGCCGTCCGAGTACTCGAGCTTACGCGCCGGGTATGCCATAAATGGCGCAGGGTCCGGCTCGGTCGTCTTTAAGTACATGGAGCCCGAGCCGTTTTTATTGGGATCATCGGCGCCCTGGACGGGCTCGGTGTATGTCATCGGCGTCTCATCGATCTGGGTCGTGTACGAACCATCGATGAACCATGTCTTCGGGAACCCGTCGTTCGTGACGCCAAAAGTTCCGGACCACACGTAGGGGTTGAAGCCGTCTATTTGCAGGCGGTCGTCAATCATAGAGGCTGACGCCATCTTATTATTACATATTCACATTATTTTCCTTGTACGTCTTCGTCTGGATCTTGACCCGGTGCATCTCCCACATGGTGTCTAGGTCGACGTTCAACATATGGGCCAGCTGGAACAAGTAACTGAAGACGTCGCCCATTTCCATGGCGACATCCGTACCCCGGTCCTTTTTGAGACCGGTCTTGCGGTAGATGCGCTGGTTCTGACGGATCGATGACGCGAGCTCGCCCATCTCCTCGTTGAGTAACATCCAGACGATACTCACGGGGGCTTTGTCCCAGCCCTTTTGCTTACACATGTTCGCGGTCTCGTCACGATATTTATTCATTGAGTATCAAACGCCCATGTTTCTTATCTGGTATTGAAGCGACCGACGAACCCTCTGTACCGGTACACGAAGATCGCCGTGACCACGAGCGCTCCGAACTCGGCCGTGAGCTTCCAGTTCTCGATAACGCCCCTGTCCGTAGTCTTTTTTTCGGCCCACGGCTCGATGACCGCATTGCTGAAGAGGCGGATGGCGCGTTCGATTGCGAAGAACACGATGAACCCGAAGAGGATGTCGTCGAGAGCTCTCATCAGAACCCAATCTTGTAATTGCTCGGGATTTTATTCCCGTACGTGCTCGTGCTTACGGGCACCTCGAGAGGAACGGCGTTCCGGGAAATGTCGCGCATGTACACAATCTGCTGCAGAAGGCCCGTGCTGATGGTACCGGTCGCCTCCTCGGTCACTCGGGCATTCAGGTCGTCGACCTGCTGGCGGACGTTCGAGTACGTGTCCTTCTTCATGTTGACGTAGATCCGCTTCATGAGGGCGTCCAGGTCAGAATAGCTCTGGCGCTGGAGCTCGACGCCGGTCTTGTCCCGGATGGCCGAGGCGATCTGGTCCTGGATGGTCTCCTTGTTAAAGTCCGAAAAGAAGGCGTCGACGAGAGGGGAGGGCAGGTACTTTGACGCCATTAAGACTACCGGATAAAAAAAACAAGCCCTAAAAATACAATGAAGGTCCACAAGCGTTCGGGAGATGCCATGCCTATGCTCTTCGACAAAGTCACCAAGCGGATTTCCAAACTCAATGAGGCGCCCGAGTTCGAGCCCCTCAAGGTTCAACCGGACAAGGTGGCCCAAAAGGTTTTCACGAGCATGTACGATGGGATTTCGACGACCGAAATCGACAACCTCACGGCCGAGGTGGCCGTCGGTATGATTACCGAAGACCCGGATTACGAGACGCTCGCCATGCGCGTGACCGTCTCGAACCTACAGAAGACGACCCCCAAGACGTTTAGCACCGCCATGGTCGCACTACACGTCAAGGGGATCGTCTCGGACCACTTCATGAAATGCGTGTCGCTCGAGATGGACTCGTGGATCCACGCTAAGCGCGATTACCTCTTCGGGTACTTCGGGATCAAGACCCTCCAGAAGGGCTACCTCAACGAGGGTGAGACGCCCCAGTACCTCTTCATGCGCGTCGCGGTCGGCATCCACGGTGATGATCTCCCGCGCGTCCGCGAGACGTACGACCTGATGAGTCAGAAGTTCTTCACGCACGCGACGCCGACCCTCTTCAACGCCGGTACTCCTCGCCCGCAGATGTCGAGCTGCTTCCTGGTCGCCATGAAGGACGACTCGATCGAGGGCATCTACGACACGCTGAAGGAGTGCGCTCAGATTTCCAAGTGGTCCGGGGGTATCGGCATTCACTGCTCGAATGTCCGCGCGAACGGATCGCCTATCAAGGGAACCAATGGGGTCGCCGACGGCATCGTCCCCATGCTGCGCGTCTTCAACAACACGGCCCGGTACGTCAATCAGGGTGGTGGAAAGCGCAAGGGCTCCTTCGCCATCTACCTGGAACCCTGGCACGCCGACATCATGGAGTTTCTGGAGCTACGCCTGAACCAGGGTGATGAGGAGATGCGCTGCCGAGACCTCTTCACGGCCATGTGGATTCCCGACCTCTTCATGGAGAAGGTTGAGAAGGATGAGGATTGGCACCTGATGTGCCCTAGCGAGTCCCCCGGCCTTCCCGAGGTATACGGTGAGGAATTCAACGAGTTGTACCGGATGTACGTGGCGCAGGGGCGATTTAAGAAGGCGGTCAAGGCTCGGGCCGTCTGGGACGCGATCCTCAAGTCCCAGGTTGAGACCGGAACGCCATACATGTGCTACAAGGACTCTGTGAACACCAAGTCAAATCAGAAGAACATTGGCGTCATCAAGTCGTCGAACCTTTGCACTGAAATCGTGGAGGTCAGCGGTCCGGACGAGACGGCCGTCTGCAACCTGGCCAGCATCTGCCTTCCGTCCTTTGTCGAAGGAAATCAATTTAACTTTGCGAAACTGTGTGAAGTGACGGGGGTTATCACCCGGAACCTGAATCGCGTCATCGACAACAACTATTACCCGACCGAACCGGCCCGCAAGTCGAACCTTCGGCACCGACCGATCGCGATCGGCGTCCAGGGCTTGGCCGACGTCTTCATGATGCTCGGTCTTTCCTTCGACGAGCCCAAGGCTCGCGAGCTCAACAAGGGCATCTTCGAGGCCGTGTATCACGCCGCCCTGACCCAGTCGTGTGAGTTGGCCAAGGAGGAGGGGCCTTACGAGACGTTCAAGGGGTCTCCGGCATCCGAGGGCATTCTCCAACCGGATCTCTGGAATCACAAGACTCCTGAATTTTGGAATGAAATTAGGGAATCAATCAAGATTCATGGACTCCGCAACTCGCTGCTCGTGGCTCCGATGCCGACCGCCAGTACCGCCCAGATCATGGGGAACAACGAGGCGTTCGAGCCGTACACGACCAACATATACCTGCGTCGGACCCTAGCCGGTGAGTTCGTCATGATCAACAAGCACCTGATCAAGGACCTACAGAAGATTGGAAAGTGGAGCCCGGCCGTCAAGACGGATATTGTGCGGAACGGTGGGTCGATCCAGCAGATTCCGGACGTTCCGCTCGAACTCAAGAACATTTACCGGACCGTATGGGAGATTCCACAGAAGAGCATCATCGACATGAGCGCCGACCGCGGTGTGTACATCGACCAGTCGCAGTCCTTGAACATCTTCATGGAGAACCCGAGCCTGGCGAAGCTGAGTTCCATGCACCTGTACGGCTGGAAGAAGGGGCTCAAGACGGGTATGTACTACTTGCGGACGCGCGCAAAAGCCAAGGCGCAACAGGTGACTGTCCCGGTGGAGCAGATCTTGGCGTGCTCTCTTGCAAACCCAGAGAGTTGTGAGATGTGCTCGGGCTAAACAATTTCTAGTGAAGTCCTGTTGTCGGACATGACCCAAGAACAAAAAGATTTCCAATTTACCTCGTAAATTCGCCAAGATCCTATGTATCCTAGGCCCAATAAAGGGATTCACAATGCGCTCAAGTTGTGCGCCTTATAAAAACTGCAAAAGATAGTGAAATATGGATCGAAAAATCTGGAGTAATTTACCGACAGAATTGATTCGAAAAATAATTGAATGGTCCGAGCCATCGATCGACACTCAATTATGTTTCAAAATTAAGCCAAAGAAAATTGAAGAGGCCAAAGCTTGGAGACTATGGTACCTTCTCAAGTCCCATGATGGCATCATTTATAATTTAGAGTCAAAATCACTCCATATATTGAGGATGCCGGGGTTTCATGTGATCCGGAGACCTATAGAGCTCAGTTATCACACGGCCGGTCTCCACGTCTTTAACGACCAGGAGCAGGAGCACCTGCTAGAAGTGACGGGTCCATGCGGATGCTTCGAAGGAAAGACGTCAAGCGTGTCGTGGTCGACCGAAATGCGGGTCTTGCTCCGCGGCTCGGGTTTATGTCGCATGCTTAACGCATCGGACTCTTCTTTTTAGGAAATGGAACGAACCCGTGAATGTTTTCCACCTTGAACCGGCCGCGCCGGTACGGCTGACTTACGAAATAAACACCCGGTGCAGTATTCTTCCACATACTCACACTCTGTTTCGGCGGGCTCTTGCGTTTGGGAGGCGAGGTGTTCCGCAACGTGAATCGTCCGCGCTTGGCAAACCCCTTTGTACGGATGTTCCGCTTGATTTGCGATGTGCGCTTCACAGACTGGCGCAGCTTGTTCCAGCGCTTCATGGCGTTTTCGGATCGCTCATTGATCGGAGACAAGCTCGAGACGCGGCGGGTCGCGCTAGGACTCTGACCTTTGATTGTGTGACCCATGAAGTACTTAAAAAGGGCGAGCATTTTATTTTATTATGGTGGTGTGGTCCGAGGTTGATAAAAACCTCATCGAGATCACACCTGGACTCAAGGACAAGTCGCGGTTTCGGTACCAGGGCGGTCCTCTCCGGTTCCAGATTCCGCGGGCATGGTCCAACTGGGGCGTCTCGGCCTACAAGAGCATGAACGTCGATATCCGGAACACCGAGTTTGTCGCGTGGTGGCGCGATCTAGAGACGCGCCTGTGCTCCCACGAGCCGTTCAACTCGAACCTCAAGGAGGGGTCCTTGCGTCTCAAGGTTGACGACGCCTTGTACGTGTTTGATGAGAATGCGAAGCAGGTCTGCCCGGAGATTCGGGAAGGGCTGTTTCGGGCGCAGGAGGTCCAGTGCATCATCGATGTCGACTCGACCTATTTTTTCAATGGAAATTGGGGGCTGACTATCCGGATCTACCAGCTCAAAACTTTGGGGCCGTCCGCCGCCGAGCCGTCCGTGGACGAGCCGCCGGTGCCTTCGTCCGCCGGCCTGCTGAAGACGGGCGTGTGCGCTTTTTTGCCATCAGACGATTGACGATAGAGCGGTTCGCTTTACTCACCAAACCCATAAGGGCCATGGGGGACGGAGCCATTTAGTATCTGCCGCGATAATTTCCACCAACCGATCTGGTTTATTTACTTTTTTCCGCCGAAAATTCTACGGAGATTTGCCAAGATCAATTCTATTGGTTTTGGCAGAGGTCCCGACTTGGACTTGGACTTGGACTTTTTCATTTATAAATTTACTCTAGAAATTAAGCACCCTTTGCCCCCATGTACAGGCCACCGAACGACATCAGCATACTGAGGATCGCGCACACTAGCAAAAAGATGAGGAAGTTGAAGTTGCTCTTCTTGGTGGCCTTGTAGCCAGTATTAGCGTTGAAGGTCTGAATACCTATGGACGCCGCGGCAATCAGGAACGTCGCGGTCGACATGAGAATGCACGAGTACAACAACAATTTGCCTGGCATTTATCATTTACTTAGAATAAATCTCACGGGCCTTGGCCAGCAGGGGGCCCTGAACCAGCGCGAAGCCCTTGATCTTCAGCTCCTTCTTGGCCTGGGCCACCGCCTTTATCCAGGGGTTCTTCTTCTCGGTCTTGGTCTTGGTCTTGGAAACGATCTCACCCTTGACCATCTTCAGGTCCTTCTTCTTGAGGCCGCCTGCGGTCTGGTCAGCGTTGCCATGGAACACCTGGGCGCGGGAACCGGTCGTCATTTTATATGAGGCGGGATTTTTTTTCAACTTCTAAATTAATGAAAATCAAACGAGGAACGCGCACTAAACCCGCCCTGCGCAACTCACAGGAAAACTCCGCATTCAACTTGGTCCGGGGGATCCTGGAAAACAATCGGGGCAATTTTAACGTTTACTTGCGGTCTCGCGTTAGAAACTACGTCATCAAGAACAATGGGGTGTTCAAAGGGTTCGCCTTTCTCGAAAAGCACAAGACGGACCCGAGCGCAATAAGGCTTATGTTGATTGCGACGACGAAAGAACCAGGTAAAGGCTACGGTCGGGCTCTTATGAATCGTATAGTGGCCGATGTGCGACGCAAAGGGTACAAACGTCTCGTGATCCATGATCCTTTGCCCGGTGTGAGGAATTTTTACAAGAAATTCAATGCACGCCTTGTCACCAAGGCGCGGAGCCCCAACACGACCCTTATGCAAGTGAATTTTAACAACAATTCAGGACATGAAGTGACTAGTAGACGTAAATCACCTTCTCGCCAGTCGCCAGCGCGGCCCGCATCTTCGCCAAGGTCTTCGCAGCGGCGGTCTGCGAGCCCTCGAACGCGCCACCCTTGAATTCCTCCTCAAAATTGTCGACGTCCTCCTTCGTCAGGACCATCGTCTTGTTGCGCCATGCGACGCCCGTGCACGGCACGAGGCCCGCGGTCAAGGCGGCGTCATACGCCTTGTTGAACGCCTCCCGCGTCGGGAAGGCCTTGTCCTGATAAAGGTTGTTAATCCAACTCAGGACGTCCGGATCACTGAATTCGCCGAGCTTGTTCTTCCACTGAGGCGCGGCGAATTCAATAAACTTGCGCTTAGGCGCATACTTGATGGGAATAGAGGCAAACTTGGCGAGGGTGCAGGCCATCTTGTGAGTGCTCTTTGGTTTTTGGGTGTTTAGGGGTCGTGGCGTGACTCACTGAGGCTCACAGAACACGATTATTTCTGCCTCGCCAACTGACGGATGGTGTTCATAGCCTTATTTTCGGACATTTCCAATAGGGCATTCCTCTGCGCTTGCGTCAAGCGTAGATTGATGTTCTCGAGCGTCTTGAAGCGGTTAATCGTTCCGTTGGCGTTGCGGCTCCACGTGACGCGCGTGTTGTTTGCGGCACCGGGCACACGCCCAGCCCCACCCATGATTCCGAGGTTCGCTTGACGCGCCAGAGTCGCCGGTGACCTCGGACTCGGGCCTCGGACTCGCTGGGCTGATTTTCTTCTGAGATACTTCTTGGCCGCCCCTTGTATCTTACGAGCGGCCGTATTACGCTGTCTTGCTATGTTGTTCGCCGTGGGTCTCGGCTTTGGTTTGATAAGGGTCCAGTTAATAGGACCCACCTTTGAAAGAAGTTTAAGCTGTTTATTGTTCATGGTTTTCACAGTCTCAAAGTTCTCATTTGAACTTTTTGCCGCCCACGCAAGTTCTTTAAGTGTAGGGAGATTGGTCCTTTCGCGTTTAAAACCCACTGGGCGCTTCCCAGACACGGGTTTGAGCATTCCTTCTTGCGTTAATTTGTTGCGGTATAGTCCCGACTTGATGGCTTTACCCAAAATCACAGGTCTTCCACGGGCGTTCACCACTCTATCGGGTTTCCCGACTCGATGGAAAGCATCAAGTTCATTGACTGGAATATTAGGCATGGCCCATCCATTTCTTTTAACAATCCAGCTGGGTCCTATTTTCGGGAGGTAACCATACATCCAAAGACGAGCACTTCTTTCACGGTCGACATTAATTTTAGTGTTTGTGAGTTTTTTGATGTTGTAGTTGGTTGGGTTAGACTTGCGTGAGCGGTTCGCATTTTCAATACGTGCGATGTTATTTTCTGAAAGACCGTTACCCGAGTTATTTTCCCAATTCCAGAGCCAATTGAGCGAGTTGCTGGCATTGTGGTACTTATTGATAAATTTCAAGTTTGCTATAAGTTGGTCCAGCCTTTTGATTTCTGCTTTGTTCCGGGCATTTGCCTGACTGAACGCAATCGGCATTATTTATATTAGGCTGGGATTATTTCCGGAACCCCCGCAAAGTGAATCGGACAGAACGGCGGCCGTGCGTCAAAATACATGAAATCGTCGAGGCCGCGCCACACGCCTCTGTGTCTCCCGTGGCGGCTCTGAACCCACGCATCTCCATCTGGTTCTATCTCCTCGTAGACCTCCCACGTGAACACGTCGTACGACTCGTCAAAGTTGATGTACAGGAGCTTTTTGAGCGCCGCAAAGTATCTCCAAGTCGTAGGCTCTATGGGCCGTGGGACAAAGTCGGACTTTGGTAGCTTCCGTGGAGGGAATCCTAGGGCTCGGCGCGCGTCGAAATCAGCGAACGAGGCTACCCGTTCGATGAGATCACATGGCAATTGGCCCCATATTTGTGGGTTCATCTTGTGTTTTTAGGCGCGTAAAACTTTAATAAGGACCCTCCATTTTGTTCAAGATGCGTCCCGCTTTTTTCATAGAGACGCCCTTCATTTCAACATTTCCAATAGTCGCATTTAAAGCCCGGTTGTACAATCTTTTATTGTTCGTTCCGAGTGTGTCGTAATTCACAATTTTGAGTATGGTGTTAATACGCCGCTTGTCGGCGTTCGTGAGTCCAGGGCCTGACGCGTTCGTCTTTGCGACGAGGGTACGGAGGCGGGCCAGACGAGCATTGGTGTTGTTCATCGTACTGTGTGCGGATATTAAATCCAAGTCGTGATGAGAGCGGCCCATTCCTCGCCGCGAAACGTGACATCCTCTTGGTAGTCATACGTTCCGCGCATAAAGTTCCGCCGGACGTTGTACACGTCATCCTTGTCCTTCACGAAAAAGAACGCAGCCACCTGAGCCACGAGGCCATTATCTATATGTTTCTCTTCCCATCCGATTTCGCGAAGTTCATCGTCTTCTAGCCAGGTGAATATCATTTAATTTTAAAGAGGTTCTCATCTCTAAATATCAAACGACTCGAAGAGCTCATCGAGTGGCGACTTCTTCGAGAGTCCGTCCGAACCCATGATCTCCACGTACCACTTGCCCTGTGGGCCGCACTGGTTCTTGTCGAGACGCACAAACTTTGCGTAATTGTGATGAATCTTGCCCGGGCTCACGGCCACGATCGAGCGCACACACGTCTTCTCGGCGGAGTTGTAGTACAGACAAACCTTACAGAGGGCCGACATGCTCATTTAGGTTTCAAGAGGTCGTCGTCTCTAAGACCATCTCTTCGAGTATCGCAATCTTTTGGCGCGTCAGCTCCTCGACCGTTCCCACATCCATCATGGCCAAGGCCTTCTTCGCTGCGAGCACCTGTTCCAGAAGCTGTATATGTTGGTGAGAGAATTGGTTGTAAATGCTTTTCTGTATTTCAGACTCGTCTACTCCACGAAGACGGCACTTAATTTCAATTTCAGAAATCTTCGTCTTGTGATCCTCGAGCCTCTTTTGTGCCTCTTTCAGGTTATTCTCATACATTTCCCGATACTTCCCGTAGTCCCATTTGTTTTGGGGAATGCCTGCTGCATACTTCAGGGCTTCGTTGACTTTTGTAAGACGCTCCATATACTCATATTTTCGCGAGTTAATTTTAAGCACCTGAACTTCTACGGCCCATTTACTCCGTCCAAGTTCATTTGCGATTTCCGGTATAGACATACCATTTGATTTTAGGTTCATTAGTCTCTGGATGATATCAGGAGTCCATTTGCTTCCCGAACTCATTTTTTACTTGTGATTCAAGAGGTCGTCGTCTCTAAGTCCATGGACTCCGGTCGATGGGTCCGGGCATCTTGCGCACGACGTGTTCAAAGTTCCTGATATCTTTGAAAAGATACCCTGGAGCCATAAATGGGGATGAAAGTGTATGAACCAATATGCATCCAACACGTTCGGTCACGTACTCGTCCTTTTTAAGAGGGGGTGCGTAGGCGATGGTTCTCATCGTTCCGTAAGTATATGCGCCTATGCAATATTGTACGAGAGCCTTTTCCATATAGGTTTTAGGGGTTTATATGCTTTAAGCAAATGCCTTTGTAGAACCAGACTCTTTGCGGCGCTCACGTTTGGCGTCTGCGCTAGCTTTGTTGGCCGCCGCCAGCGCAGGGTTAGCCTTCGCCTTGTTCTCCTGCTTGATCTTCTTCTTCTCAGCATCCGTGAGCTTGTCGGGGATTTTCTTGATGTCAACCATTACACTTGAAGTACAAATTAATTACCCAGACATAAGCGCGACCGGAAGGTTTTGCTTCTGGACACTATTATCGGATTTTTGGGTGAGGTGACGCATATCGGGCCGAAGCCATGCAAGTGTCCACGTTGCACAGAACGTATCCTCTTCGTGCCATTGAGGATGGTCCTTGCACACCACGACTCGGCGTCCGGATAATTTTGAAATGTGGGCGCGGTCTAGATGACCACTGTATTGGCTTTTCGGGTGCGCCGGATCGAAAACGCGTATGACGCCCGACCCTATGAACTCGTACGCCATGAAATGACCCTCGTCATCCGAGATGGGCATGTATAATGTCCCTTTCGGATGTACGATTCTTCGACACTTTGAAATGTCGTAATCGCCTTTACAGCCTGTGAATTTTCGTCGAAACGCACGGTCATTGACGACCGTGTCCCATTTCATTTTTTCATCCATTACTTTACATATCGTCCTCGGCTCTATATAAATTGAGAGGCTCCCATGTGAAGACGCCCGGCATCTCGGCGCAAATCGTGATCGCCTCTTCGCGCGTCTCGACGTAGACCAAATTGCAATCGTACTCGACGTCACGGATGACGTAGATCATTTTTAGTTACTTTTTACGGGCTCCGAAGCCTTAATTTACGTACTTGGCGTCATCGAGAACCTGTGCGATTTTCCTGAGCCGTCTCTCCATACACCCCAAGAGCACGAACGTATACATCGCTACAATTCCCGTGAAAATTACAAGACCCTTTAGATCTTCAGTTTCCATTGTATATTACACGTCTATGCACTTTATGTGACGTTCGTTGAATGGGATCCCGTTGAACCGCGTCGTGGCCGCGCACGTGTACGCGCCCATATTATCCCACACGAGCCAGGCCCCCTCATCGGTCCCCTCTGGCAAATTGTACTCTTTGTAAATGACGTCACCACCGTCACAGGTTGATCCGAAGATGGTCCGGGCCACGGCCGGTCCCTCCAGACGGTTCCCGTCCGCGTCACGAACCTCCTTGACTTGGGGTTGGGCGTGATCGAACAGGATGCAGTTGAACGCACCATAGAGGCTCTCGCTGATCGTGAGACCAGAACCTTTTGTGCCGATGACGGGAGTGTGTAATTCCATGACACGCTCGACGAAAAACCGGCCGGGTTCGGCGATCAGTTCAATGCCCTCTGGCGCACTGATAGTCTTAGGCAATCCATGAACGGATGAGAATCCGCCACCGATATCTATAATGTGCGGGGAATACCCGTGTTCGCGAGCCAGTTCCAGGGCCCTCGTGGCCTTGTCGACCGCGCCTTCAAAGACGCCGGTGCTCGACGCGAACGACCCGACGTGGAAGGAAATCCCTATGACATCGAAGCCGAGCGTCCTGGCCGTAAACAAAAGCAAATCCCACTCGTGCTCCTCGGCGCCGTACTTGACGCCGAGATTGCACCTGGCCGACGGATCGTCGGCCCGAATCCTCAAAAGGAGCCCCGGGCTCCAGCCCACGCGCGCCATCTTTTTGAGCTCGCACACGCTGTCAAACGTGGTCCGCAATACTTTTCTTGATTTTGCAAACAAAATTTCCTCGACACGTTTGCATGGATTTGCATATAGAATTCGCTCTGGCTCAACCCCCAGGTCAAGTACCTGTTCGATCTCAGCCTGACTAGCACAATCAAAATTCGAGCCCATCTTGGCTAGGGTTTCGACAATTCGGGGTTCCGGATTGCATTTGACTGCGTAATAAGGCTGGACGTGGGGAAGAGCCTCGGTCCACTCGGCATACACATGCTTGAGTTTGGAGAGGTTTAGGACGTAGAAAGAATCTTGTTCTTTCGTGGAGTCCGAGGGGTCGGTAAGGACCCCAGAGCCGACCATCAAGTGGTACTTGTCCTGAGGATTTTATTTCTATCTAGTAAGATGGTCCGACGGGCAAACTTGCTGTTGGGTGGTACCCGCGCTCGCCTTTTCAATATAGCCACCAAGGCGGTGCCGACGAGGCGCCAGCTTCTCATGAAACGTGTCGGCGTTCCAAAGAGAATGCCGACCAAGTATCACAATAAAAAGGGCCGTCAGTTTTTCTTGACCCTCAAGGGTGTGTACGTGGTGCGTCACAACGGCAAGTCTCTGTACGGGCTCAAGGCGACGGACACGTCAGCACCTCTTGCCATCCGGCCAAAAAGAATTCGCAAGTAAAGTTACGACTATGACGAACTCTCCAAAGTATGGCCCAAAGGGGTACGGGAATAATAAGATGCCTCGATGGATGAAATTGCTTCTCGAGTCGAGCCAAAAAAATGTCGTGCGCACGCCAGAGTCACATCGCCTCAGATCAGTAAACAAACCAAAGCGCGTACGTCGGGTTAAAGCCAGTCAGACCAAACAAAAGTAAGAATGGACCGCACTCTCATCTTCCTCCTTGACCGCTCGGGCTCTATGGAGACGTGCCGGGTCGACACGATCGGCGGATTCAACGCCTTCGTGTCGGACCAAAAGACTCTCGGGGGCAAGTTGACCCTCGTTCAATTCGATCATGAAATTAATAACGTCTTCGAGGATACGCCCCTGGGTGACGTGGCACCACTGACGCCCGATACGTTTCAGCCGCGCGGCTCGACGGCGCTCATGGACGCGATCGGCCGGACCATCAAGACGCACGAGGCCAAGACGGGCGTCGTCTTCATCATCCAGACGGACGGCGCCGAGAACAGCAGCCACAAGTACACCAAGGCGCACATCAAGGACCTGATCGAGCAGAAGACCAAGGATGGCTGGACGTTCATGTACCTCGGCGCGAACCAGGATGCGTTCGCCGAGGCTGGCTCGATGGGGATCGCGCCGTGCGCCACGCTCCACTACGACGTCACCCGCACGCCCGAGGCGTTCCGTGAGTTGAGCGCGACGGTCTCCCAACAGGCCTCGAATATTTAATGTGTGTAATGAGTATAAATGCTTCCAGCCGCTATGGGCCTTTTCGCGTGGAAAAAATCGCACCCCAGCATGAAGCCCGCGGCTAATTCGACGACGAACCTCCCATCTCCCCAATCCATGCCATCTGCCAACGGTCAAATTTAAAAGTGTTTAAATATAAATGTCGTCTATGGTCGCTGGAATGTTAGCCAAGAAAATGCAAGCCGCCGCGGTAAATCGCGCCAAGAAGATCGCGCTCAATCAGGCGCGCGCCATGGCGAACCGGGCCCAGAATCAGGCGAAGAAAATCGCCGTCGCGAAAATGAATCAGATGAAAAACGCCGGTATAAAGCGTGCCGAGAACGAGATCAGAGGGCGGCTAGGGAACGGTCCCGCCACCAACGCGGCGATCAAGCAAATGCGTAACGCCGCCAATAAAGCTCACAGCGCTCTTGTGCAGCGCGTGAACTCAGCCCCTAAGATCAGCCCATTCTGATGCGCCGACCGAGCACCTTGCTCGTCTGAGCGATTGCCGCATCCAGGCTAGGCTTTGACCAGAGAATCCACCGGGACCAGAAACCGGCCGAGTACCTTCCGGACCGGCCCCAATTTTCGCGCTTCCGATGCCGCGTCAGATAACGCCGCATCCGCTCCGCATTCTTATGAATTGTGTAATCTGAGTACCCCTTTAGACCGAACCGCACCTTCTTGCCGTCTGGGAACACCGCCATGAATTTGTGAACCGCGTTCGGCGAACGCACGAGTTTCACCGAGTCGCTCATCGCAGGCTAATTCTTACTGAGATATAAATCAATAAGACCAGGATGATGATGTTAAAAACAAGATACCCTGTAAGGTAAGGGAACGCAGTGTCCCGAATTGCGTTGTTTTCCAACAGCATATTTAGCACCTGCTTCGTAAGGGACTCTTCGTCCTGATCTATTTCACTATTCGCCATGGATCGTTACTTTAACAGACCCGTACAAAAAAGCGAGTACGAGTTTACAAAGCTCGGGCCGGCAGTGTGCCTCCTGGGCCGGTCGGGCATAGGCAAGACCTGGGCGGCCCACAAGGCTTTCCAACCCCATGTTGAATTGACGGCTGAAATTCTCCGGAGTCGACAGTCGACTGTTGAATTTCTCCTCAAAATTGAAGGAACCTCTACTCACATAATACTCGACGAGTACGAGACAATTTCAGATCTGGTCGGTCTGAATGACATTACAAAACCCCCGACCAATGGAATATTTTGTGTGATTTCACAAGTCCCTGTTAAATTTCAATTTGAAATTAAGACCTATGACTTTCCTGTACCTGACCAAGAGACCATCCGTCGGATAGCCCCGGGAATTACCGATGAAAATTTGATCCGGTCCAGGGGAGATCTTAGGTTTGCAATTCGTAGTTTAAATTTCAAAGGTGACGCCCAGGATGACTTCATGGGTCCTCGGGATTTCGTGACCAGTCTGGTGTCCATGTACTCGAACGTCCGTCCGGTCGATCACCTGGGCGATCCGATACAGGAACCTGGAAATATTTCTTCAATTTTACATGAAAATTATGTCGATGCAAAAAATTGTGATTATGCCAAGACGGCCGCTATATTCAGTGAGGCTGACGTGTTCGAGTCTCGGGTCTATGCGGGCGACTGGGGTCTTTTCTCGTGCTACACGATTTTCGGATGCATCATGCCGGCGATGGAAATAGGCCACTCGCTCAAACCTCCACTTCGTCCGGGATCGACCTGGACCAAGTACCAAAACGCGTGCATGAGGGCCAAAAGGATCCAGGCCATGTCGCGCCGTCTTCCCGGCAAGCGGCTCACGCTCGATGAACTGCATCAGCTGCGCGAGTACGCCGAGAGGGGTGACGCCGGTCCGCTCAAGGAGTATGGTCTCGTGCCCCAAGACATAGACACCCTGAACCATCTGAGCCCGCTCAAAAAAATGAAGGCTAAAAATTTGGCCGAACTAAAGAAAAGCCTACAATAATTAAGTATGGACGAACTCGAGGAAGTTCTAAAAAGATACGGAACACGTCATGTAGCCGAAAAGCTCAATCTGTCACCGGGCACGGTGAAACGGTGGGTCGAACTCGGCGGCGTGCCCGGACAGTACCTTTTTGATCTTCTCAAGATGCTCGAGCGGCCGATCGATTACGGTGCGTTTTCACACAAGGACAAGGATCAATTCTTCACGCCCGATGACATTGCACTGCACTGCTGGGAAGCGTTCCGACGGGTCGTGAAAGAGGATCTCACTGGGTACCAGTTCATAGAGCCCTCGGCCGGTGGCGGCAGTTTTCTGAAGGTTCTTCCGGCCGGGACGATCGCGCTCGACATCGAGCCTCGACACGTGGACGTGACCGAACAGGACTTTCTGACGTGGCGGCCGGCAGAAGGCCATAGGTACATCGTGTTTGGGAACCCGCCATTCGGTCTGCGGGGCCACCTAGCCCTCGCGTTCATGAATCGTGCGGCCGAGTTTGCCGATTATGTATGCTTTATTCTTCCTCAACTTTTCGAGAGCGACGGGAAAGGATCGCCTCGGAAACGCGTCAAAGGGCTCAACCTGATTCACTCGGAGTCTCTGAGTGCCATGTTCTACACACCGGATGACAAAAAGATCAAGATAAACGGCGTGTTTCAGATTTGGTCGCGGCACACAGCCGACGCTAAATTCGAACTCAAGCCGCAGGTGAACTCGCTCGTGCGCGTCTACTCGCTTTCGGATGGGGGGACGGGGTCTACGACGCGAAACAAGGGGATGCTCGAGGCGTGCGATGTGTACCTGCCGTCGACGTGCTTTGGGAGGGACGCGATGCGGGTCTATGACACGTTCGAGGAGCTTCCGGGACGCAAGGGATACGGACTCGTGTTCGGTACTGGCAAAGCCGAATTCATTACACGCGCCAGGTCTATCGACTGGGCCAATGTGAGTTTCTTGTCGACCAACTCCGCCTTGAACCTGAGGACCTCGATCATTCACGACCAATTTGCCGAATGATGAACTCGCCGATCATCTCGACGGAGGTATCGGGAGCGACCTTGAGGGTCATGCCGTTACTGACAGCCTTGAGAAGATTCGCCTCACCAAAGTCAAACTTGTAGACGTCGCTCGTCCCCTTGCGGAGGTGCGGCTTGCGTCCAAGGACCGGGTGCTTGATTTTCATATCAAATTTAGGGATGACGGTCACGTAGAACTCGGCAGGCTTGACGTCGACGAACACGTGGAAATCGCACCCGGCGTCCCGCAGGTTCTCGTGCTGAAAGCCGCCCTGGACGCCGAGTCGGGCCGTCTTGACCTCGATCTTTTTGCCGAGGATTATGATATCGTACGTACCATCCTTTGAGTTCTTGTCATCGTCCACGAAGACGTGGTCGATGCCAGTGACTCGGCACACCTCGGCCAGAAGGCGCTCGCCGACCTTGCCGGAATAGTCCGGCTTGAGTTCGTCCATGGCTGTGAACGGCGCCAAGCCCCACGTCGACTTGGCGCGCTGAATTGCCAACTGGGACTCGCCGATGGACTTGAGGAGAGACGCGGCCATTTACGGCTTAGAGGCCTGACGCTGTTAATTGGTAGGAAAAATGAACGAGTGTCAGTGCCACGTCGAGGCCGAAGAGTCTTTTGTGAAGGTGCAGGGCTCGGATATCTACTTTCACTGTGACGTAGACGAGACAACAATTTTGGAGCTCAACATGAAACTCAAGAAATTGGAGACTGAATTACTCCACAAATACATCGACCTCGGCATCAAGTCACGCCCCGAGATTCGGATCTGGATCCGGTCGGACGGGGGGGATCTCCACTCGGGTCTGAGTGGTATGGATTGCATTCGGTCCATTCGTCGCTGCAAGGTTCGTACGATCGCCGACGGCGTCTGTTCGTCGGCCGCGACGTTTCTGCTTCTGGGCGGGCGGACCCGGCACATGACCGAGAATTCGTACATAATGATTCATCAATTGAATATGGACGGGACTTGGGGAAAGTTCGAGGATTTCAAGGACCAGATGGAAAATCTCGAACAATTTATGCAGCGATTTAAGGATATTTATACACGCGAAACCAAAATTCCCGAGCGGGACCTGAAGAAGCTACTCAAGCGGGATGTTTACATGGACGCGGCCAAGTGTCTGGATTGGCGGGTCGTGGATGGGATTTGGTCTTGAGACCGAGTCCGAAGGACTCGTGATCCTTTGGGGCCGCAGTCCCTTCGGGACTGACCCTACTCCTCCTTGGAGTCCTCGACCTCCTCCTCCTCGACGATCACGGGCGCCGAGACGGCCTCGATGTTTGAGGGGGCCGCCTTGGGCTCCATGGAAGGGAACTTGATGGCGCCCTTCTGGAACTTCTCGTTGAACTTCTTGTACAGGAAGTAGCCGATGACGAGGATGGCTACGACGGCCACGATGTTGAAAAGGTTAAAGAGGGACTTGGACTTGATGTCCTCGATGGTAGCGCGCTTGATGTGATCCACGACTGGAGGGGAGCTCATTACTAAAAAAACAGGTTTTCTATGGCCCAGGATGGCGCACCCCCATTGAATTTCCAATGGAAATCGAACAGGCCTGGCTTGCATTTGATTCCCTTCGGAAGGAGGCTGAGCCTGAACCCAAGCGGATAGCCGATTCTGAGATATTTTGTGGCCTGTGCGGTGGCATCAAATCATACGGCGTCTATGACGACCTTCCGACCTGCACGGAGTGCGGAGCGTGCGACGTAGAGTACGTCTGTGAAGAGGCCGAGTGGCGCTCTGGATGCGAGGACGGCGTGGATCAGTCGCGCGTCGGCGCCCCCGTCAACACGGATCACTTCTCGGCGGCCTGGGGGCAGGGGACCATCATGAACGTGCAAAGGAGCGCCTCGTACGCCCAGAAGCGCCTGGCCCGCATCAACTTCCACTCGATGATGAATCACCGAGACAGGGCGCTTTTTCATGCGTACGCCGACCTGGATCGCGTCGGCAAGCAGATTCTCAGTTTGCCTGATGCCGTAATGTATCAGGTAAAAATCAAGTACAAGGCTTTCAACGAGGCCGTCCTGACGCGCGGCGCTGTCCGGAACGGGATCAAGGCGAACTGCATCTTCCAGGCTTGCCGCGAGTTCAATGTGCCGCGGACGACGCGCGAGATTGCCGAGGCGTTCGGAATCCCGGCCCGGGACATATCTCGGACGTTTGAGATTTACCAGGAGCAGGTGCCAGAGTCGCAGGTCCACGTGACGAACCCGTCTGATCTCGTCGCGCGTTTCTTCAAGGACGTCACGTGTGTGCCCGACGATCAAAGAGGCAAGGTGTGTATGCGGATACGCAAAATATGCAAGCAGTTGGAGGAGTGCGTCGAGCTCATGGGGCGGACGCCCAAGGCGGTCGTGTGCTCGGTCATGTACATCGCGCTCTCAGACGCGGGCTTTGCGCCGAACAAGGCTGAACTCTGCCGCGTGTGCGATGTTTCCGTCCCGACTCTGGGGAAGATCGAAGCGATTATCAAGAATCAGTTAAGGAACTCGTGATACTATTTTGTAATGTCGACCCCGATCATACTCTTCGTAAGCACGCCGTGTTACGGAGGCGTTTGTCTCCAGGCCTATGCCGAGTCTATGCTTCGTCTCCAGCGTACGTGCGCCGCGAATGGCATCCAGATGATGCTCGACACGACCGAGAACGAGTCGCTCGTCCACCGGGCACGCAACCTGGCCGTCGCACGCTTCTATCAAAAGTGCCCTCAGGCGACTCATTTTCTGTTTATCGACGCCGACATTCACTTTGACCCCGAGTCGGTGATCCGCCTTCTCAAGTCGGGGCACGAGGTTTCATGCGCGGCTTATCCCAAGAAGTGCGTGATGTGGGACGCGGTCGACGCGTACCACAAGGCCGGCCAGACTGGTCGCGACCCGGCCCGCGTCGCGTCGTCGCTCGTCATGAACTTCAAGTTCGCCAACACGCCCGTCAAGGATGGGTTCGCCGAGGTGCTCGACGGCCCGACCGGCTTTTTGCTGATTAAGCGCGACGTGTTCACCAAGATGCACGCCAAGTACCCCGAGCTCAACTGCGTCAACGACCACCAGAACAAGGACCTGGATGAGTACGTGGCCGTTTTTGATTGTATGATCGATCCGGTCTCTCGCCGGTACCTTTCCGAGGACTATGCGTTCTGTCGCCGCTGGCAGCAGATGGGCGGTCAGATCTTCGCGGACGTCATGACGGTCCTGGGCCATGTCGGTAATATCCGATTCCAGGGCTCTTTGGAAGAGCGGCTTAAGGCTTAGAAACAATTTGTAATTAATGACCGTCCTACACGTGGTCGCCATGACCCGTAACAAATCAATCAGCGCGACGACCCTACACACTATGATGAATATCCACATGCTGTGTATGATGCGCGGTACGCACCTAGAGATTCACTTTCTCGACAACAAGTCGACTCTGCCTAAGCTCATCAAGACGGGCGAGCGCATTTTCTTCATGGACTACGGCACGAATTTGAATAACGAAATCCTGACGAAGGTCGTCGACCCGTTCGAGAAGGGCGTCCAGGTTCTCGTGTTCCCGTCGGTCCGCGAGGGTATCGACTGGGCCCAGTTCGAGAAGAAGACCAAGGAGGGCTCCAAAGAGAGCCCGCACCAGCGAGGCCTCAACTTTGACACCGAGGTCGGTAAGAAGCTCAGTGAGGGTGTGTACGAGTGCGCCAAGACAGAGGCGCGCGTATGGGTCATGGACGCCAAGCCGGTCGACAAGAAGCTCCGGGGTGGAAAGGTGCCGATCAAGCTCCCACTCGACGGCGCCGGTGAGATGTTTGGGGCCCTCGCATCCATGGGGATTAAAATTGGTGTCGCGTCCGAGGCAATCGTCGTGTGCCACTACGTCCATGAATGTTTTGGAAATATCCTCGAGGCCTCGGGCGTCAACTTGGCGCCTTAGAGGTTTGAGTCTTTGAATTTGTATCTAAAAATGGATCCTAGGGAATTTATCGCAAAAGTCTGGCACTCGGCCGACCCTGCGAGATTTCCGGGACCTCAACCAGTCTCTATCGAGCGGAGGCATTTCCCTTTGTTGAAAAAGCAGCCATACGTCGTCTGTGAAAAGACGGACGGTACACGGCACTTTCTCATCAGTTGCGAATCGGGCGTGTTCCTTGTGAATCGGGCATTTCACACCGAGCCCGTCAAGATTCGCATACCCAAGGACACTCTACTCGATGGCGAACTTGTAAAATTGAAAAATGGACGGGTCCAGTTTGTGGTTCATGATGCTGTGATGGTCAGAGGGGAAGACTTGAGTAATTTTGATTTGAAATTAAGACTTGAGAAGGCCCGGTCGGTCGTCAAGGCCATCATCAAGACTGCGACAGCCCCCTTCGAGGTCCGGGTCAAGGTCATGGAGGACCTGAAAGACTTCAGGTCCTTTCCTGATCTAAATTCATTCGAGTACGAGACGGACGGATTGGTCTTCACACCCGTGAATGAACCCATCCGTATGGGGACCCACGAGACCATGTTCAAGTGGAAGCCGCGCGAGCGGATCACGATCGACTTTGAGTTGCGGAAAGGGTTCGAACTTTTCGTACAGGATCGGGGAGTCCCGTACAAAGAGGCCGAGTTGAACCGCAACCCCTCGCACCTAGCGGAGGGCACTATCGTCGAATGTGGCTATGGAGACAACGGGTGGATGATCGAGAAGGTCCGGACGGACAAGACGCACGCGAACAACCGCCGCACATATTTTAGGACCATAGTGAATATTCGTGAGAATATTCAGCTTAGTGAATTCATAGGCCTGTAAAAGGCCATATAGAATTCACCCCGGAGATTGACAATACCTGGAATTTCACGCACCGATTCATCATCCTTAATGTACCATTTGTCGTATCGTCTCACAAGCAGCGCGTAGTGTCCCCCGTTACGAACTCCCATATGGAGCACACATGCGAACAGTTTGCGTCCCTCAAACTCTAAAGGAATTTCAATAGGAAATTTATAGTCGTACATCGAAAACGAAAAGCATATAATCTTGGGCCATTGTGTGACGACCCGCCGGACGATCGCGGTCGGGTGCGTATTCCCCGAGTCATCAGTGTAATTTTCGATCGAAATTGGTTCGGACCGTTCTTCGATCAGATCTTTGAGCCGACAGGGTTCCTTCACGTCCAGAATCAAGGACGTAAAGGGGTTCCGGACGATCGAGAGGCCTCCGTCCCATTCCGTCGCCTGGCCATCCTCTCCATTGAAAATGTCCGTCACGAATTCTTTGCCGAGCGAAGTCTCGAACGTGTCGATGAGGAGCAGGACGACCTCCTGCGCGTCGTGTTGGTTCATGTTCGCAAAGTCGGGGTACCGGACGCGAAAAGCCCCGAGCAAGTCGCTCGGACTCACGGGGTCCGACCGGTCTTTTAAAAACAATTGCTTGACAACCTTTTGGTACTCTCTGGTGACGTCACACGGGCACGTCGAGAGGTCGGTCGCGAAAAAGTGTTTTGTGAGCGGCGGGACGTGTGCCAGGGCCTGAACTGCAGTATTGAAAAAGCACGAGTTCCCGAGGTTGTGGAGCCCTCTCATCTTAGAGACAAAGCACGTTAATTCTATAAATGGAAATCGCATCCAACTCTGCTCCGATGAGCCGTCCTCTGTTTGAGAAGTGGGCCCCGATCATCTCCAAGTTCAAGTCGGACCCGAATACAGAGATTGAGATCCGTTTCGGCCGCAAGGCTGGCAAGGGCTTCGACACGAACGTCGGCCGCGAGTCCTTCGAGAAGGCTTTCCGAGCCCTGATGAAGTACCAGGCCTGGGAGAGCACGAAGCACACCAACTCGACGATTTACTACTTCGCGGGCGATAAGCGCCTTTCGGTCGACGAGGCGACGGACGAGCAGGTCGGTCAGATCAAGAAGCGCGTCAATGTGGACGATTTCAGTCTGGACGATGTGCCGTTCGACGTGCGCCTGGGCGTCTCGACCGAGGAGCCGTTCGAGTACGATGGCGAAGAGACCAGTACCAAGCAAACGACCAAGGAGCGTTGGTCGTTTGTTCGCAAAAATCTTTCGATCGATATGACGATCGTAAAGGGGACGCCCGATGACAAGGATTCGGACGAGGACACGACGTACCAGATTGAGATGGAGATTATCGACCCCAAGGCACTCGAGGGAGAGAAGGATACGTTCAACCTCCTTCACAAGGTGTTCGATCTCATGAAGTGCGTCTAGGCCTTGGCGACCTTCTCGAGCCAGACCTTCTTGAACTTTTTGTCAATGCCTGCGCGCTCGAGACCGGCCCACGTGTATGTATTGTTCGGCCCGGTCGGCAGGCCGAGGTTCACGAAAGCGTTATTTAAATTAGCAAGTCCAGTGCGGTTACGCGGCAGGGCCCATTCCTTCTTGAGTGGATCCGCCTTCGGGCTCTTCTTGGGGGGCGGGGTGCGTTTGGGGATGTTGGGCGTCTGGCGGCGCTCGGGGACGTAGGCGGGAATGTGGCGGCGCTCACCGGTGATGGCGTTTTCGACGTCGCGCGCGGCGCGAGCGGGGCTCGTGGGCGCTTCACGGTTTATCCATGTGCGGATAGCCTCCTTCATATTCGCCACCTTGGGTTTGGGTTTCTGGAAGGCCAGGTTCGTCACCAGGTTCTTGTAGCGCTGGACCTTGTTTGCCGGCATCCAGTTCGGGACCTGGATGCGGCTCACGTACCGGGCCTTGGCCGGCTCGTTCGCACGCAGCCCCCTCGTCTCCTTCACGAACTTCTTGTAGGCCTTATTGACGTTGGCCTTGAGTGCCTTGCCACGGGCACCCACGGGCAATTTACCATAAATACCAAGGAACGTGTGTTCGTTGCCGTTCCGATAAAGATTACCCAGATTCTGGGAGAGGCGCAGGCCGTACTCAAACTCACGCGCCATGGCGTTGTTGTTGCTGTTCGAACCGGCCGAGCTCGGGGCCCGCTTGGGGCTCGGCGTCTTTGTCCGCGTGGGGCTCGGCGCTGGACGCTTGCCCTCCACGAAAGCCCGGAGGGTGTTGAATCGGTTCGCCTTGGCGATCGCGTTATATTCGGCGTGATTATTGGCCGGCAAAAGCTTCTTGGCGATCTTGTTCTGTTCCGCGACCGGGATGGTGGCCCATGCTCTTTGGGTCTGGACGCCCTCACTCGTCGTACGGGTGACGCGACCGTCGTTTCCGAACTTGTAAAACATGCCATCGACGACCACGTCGTAGGACCGGTTGAGCTTGTTCGTGACGCCCGCCTTTTCCTGGATGAGGCCAATGAGGCGCGCCGGGTTCATCTTGGTGTTCGCCTCTGGTATGTTCATGTTGCGCGCGATGGCCAAGAGCTCAGCCTTGGTCAAGCGCGTCGCCTGCCGGTTGTTGATGCGAAGGACGCGGTTCAGACCCATCTTCACGACGTGCTGAAGTCCGGGCTTGAACGTGTTGTTGCCGAGGGCCATGACGTTCGTCTTGACGTTCGCCGGGATCTTGAAGATGTTGCGAACGGCCGCGGGGATGTTGCGACCCGCCTCGGTGTACGTCTTTATCACCGTCTTGCGCCCGGCGGCTAGGCCCTCCGGGACCTTGAACCAGTACGGCTGCTTCCCCGGACCAGGCCGCACGTAGAATCCAGGCTTCATGGCGTTCCACGACGGTGCGCGGCGATTCTTGGGACCGGCCGCGACCGAAGCGCTCCGCGGCGCCTCGAGCGGGAACCCAAGCCGACTGAAGACGTTGCGCGTCGCGGCCGGTATGGGGACGCCCGCCTTTTCGTACGCCTTGGCGACTACGACAGCGTTCTTCTTTCCCAGACCCATGGCGCCGCGATTGAGCCACTCACCGGTCTGAGGCTCCCGTTCCATCTTGCGCCACTTGTAAAAGCGCGGCTTGCCGTTCGTCCCGGGTCGCACGTAGAAACCCGGCCGCGTCGCGTTCCAGGATCTCGCCAATGGGTACCGGTTCGCCAGCTTGGCCTTCTTGGCCGCGGCGTTCCCACCCTTGGCAGGCTTGCCGATCGCGCGATTCTTGCCGAGGTTCAGGGCCAGCATGGCCGTGAGGTCGTATTTAGGAGTGAAAAACTCCTTGAAAAGCTTGCGGGGCTCGTCGCGCTCCGAAGGGTCCTTGATGCCCGTAAAGAGGACCGTCCCGTTCTTAAAGAACTGGTAGGTCCATTTGGGGCTCTTGAGTTTCAGGACGACGGCCGGGACGCCGAATCCAACGACCGCATCGTACTTCTTTATCTCGTCGCGCATCGTCTCCGGCAGGGACCGCAGTTCACCCGCAAGTCCATCGAGGTCAATCTCGACGTTGACGTAGAAAATGCCGTCAATCTTTTTGTAGGTCGGATGGGCTCGCAGGAGAAGCTTGGGTGCCCAGCCGTTCCGGACGATCGCCAAGAGAGCCTCCTCGTAGTTCCCGAGGCCCATGACGTCAAAGTACTTGTCCGTGAGGACGATCGTCTGTTGGCCGCGCTTGGCGATCACCTTGGAGACGCCTTCGGAATCTCCGATCCACCGACCATTGTCCCACCGGACGACCGGCTTCTTGAACGTCGTCTTGTACCCTAGGACTTCCGAGAACCCCTTGGGGGCCGACTCGAACACGGACCGGAAGTTCGTCGGTAATTTAAAGGTGGCAATCTTGGTCGTCAGGGCCGATGGCGAAACCTTCCAACTCCCTTGTGAGTTGATGAAAACGCGCTTGGATCGCCAAAGTTTTTGGAACTTGGCGATTCGCGCAGCCTGTGCCGCGTCCATTATTGAATGGGGCACATTTTAATTTTCGTCATTCTTGAAATCCAAGCCGTAGATGAATGGTTGTGTAGAGTACGCGGTACCGTTGTAAATCTTCGACTCGACGCGGACCTCGAGATCGCGCGCACTGAACGGGCCGGCGTAAAAGTCCGGATGGAACTTGAATGTGCCTAGGTTGTTCTCGCGGCAGTGCTGGTTGAACTGAGCGACGAAGACCGTTTGGGGCACGAACAGCTCGTTGCCAAACCTGAACTTGGCCGAGCACAGAAAGTGCTGGAGCGAGTTTGTCACCATCGCGACCTGGTTCTGGATCATCTTGAAGTACTTTGGCAGAACGTTCCAGATATCCTTGTCCGAGTACTTGGCGGCGTAATCGATGTAGGCCCGCAGACACTTGCAGAGGATCGCCGGGAGCTCCGTGTCGAGCTTGTCGTCCAGGTGCGGATCAGCCTTGTCCTCCGCAATTTGCCGGCCAAAGTTCCAGGTCGCCAGACGGCGCAAGACCGACCCGGAGTTGTCCTTCCAGTTCGGCACCTCATTTCCGCCCAGAATTCCCGGCGTCTTCCACTGGAAGCTCAGGGCCGTCTCATTCTTGCGTGCGATCGACACGTCCTCACCGGACACGAGCGACTGAAACTCAGCCTGCTCGAGAGCCAGATCGCCCTTGATCTCGGGGCTGATGAACATGAACCCCTTGTAGATGCTCGAGAGGCCGAATTTCTTCTCGATATTGTTCGAAAGCGTCGAGACGTCCTCGCACTCGTAAAACTTGCGGGCAACCTTGGTGATCAGCGTCGACTTGCCCGATCGGGCGATACCCTTCAAGAACGGGATCACCTGCCAACCGTCCATCTCGTTCACGTCGAAGCAAAGACGGCCCATGAAAACATACG
>Ga0315294_10000154_pt1 | contig 72068 bp, 58 predicted proteins | sample YL17G13_40_MG_FD_203626 | JGI IMG/M metagenome (GOLD analysis project Ga0315294, IMG submission 203626) | Sediment microbial communities from Yellowstone Lake, YNP, Wyoming, USA - YL17G13_40 | ecosystem: Environmental > Aquatic > Freshwater > Lake > Sediment | place: USA: Wyoming | collected... | reverse complement strand
CTCGTTTTCCCGGGAACCTGTTGGGATGAGCGTCGCCGACACGGAGCGCCCTTCCAAGTCAAAGACCTGAAAAAGGCCTTGAGGGGAGGAACGTCTTTTGACTTGGCCTTTCATAGATGACCCCATTGGGGCTTTACAATCGCGGGTTTTGGTGTAAATTCACTGCTATGCAGAACGGCGCCCACGGCCGACTGGACTACGAAATAATCACGGACCTGGTTGATCCCGGGGCCCGCGTACTCGACCTTGGCTGCGGCGATGGCGAACTCCTGCAAATGCTGGTTGACAAGAAACGGGTCACCGGCCAGGGGATAGAGATCGACGAAGCCAACATCGGCCGCTGCATCGCCCGGGGGGTTAACGCCATCCACGCCGACCTCGACGAAGGCCTGGCCGACTACCCCAACGGCTCGTTTGATTACGTGGTGCTCAACCAGACCCTGCAGGTGGTGACCAGGCCTGAATACGTGGTGCTGGAGATGGTCCGGGTCGGCAAAAAGGTGATCGTGGGCTTCCCCAATTTCGGCCATTTCAGCATAAGGCTGCAACTGCTCCTGAAAGGCGCCATGCCCAAGACCGAGGCGCTGCCCTACGAATGGTACAACACGCCCAACATCCATCTCCTGACCATACGCGACTTTGAGCGGTTTTGCCGGGAGAAAAACCTGAAAATAGTCAGCCGCGTTTTCATCAAGGGCTACAGCTCGGTCAGCCCTTATTTCCTGCCCAACTTCCTGGCCCGGAGCGCCATCTACGTGATCCAGAAAAGACGGACCGCAGTCTGACATGACCCCGATCAAAGCCATAGCGCTGCTCTCCGGCGGCCTGGACGGCATGCTCGCGGCTAAAATCGTGCTCGATCAGGGCGTCAAAGTCGTCGGAGTGCATTTCCTCACGCCCTTCTCACCCTTCACGCTTTCCGACGTGGAACAATCTCATGCGGCAAGGGTTGCTCGGGAAATAGGCATCGAGTTCGCGCCGGTGATGCTGGCTGAGGACTACCTTCTGATGCTCAAGCGTCCCAAGTTCGGCTACGGCCGCGCGGCCAATCCCTGCATCGACTGCCACGCCTTTTTCATCAAGAAGGCCGGGGGCATGCTTAAAGATTTCGGCGCGAGCTTCATTGTCACCGGCGAGGTGCTGGGCCAGCGGCCCATGAGTCAGCGCGGCCAGGCCATGAACCAGATCGACAAGGAAACCGGACTCAAAGGCCTCATCCTGCGGCCGCTTTCGGCCAGGCTCATGAACCCGACCATTCCCGAGGAAAAAAAATGGGTGGACCGCGAAAAACTGCTGGCGATCAGCGGCCGCTCGCGCAAGGAACAATTCCTGCTCGCGGAAAGATACGGGCTCAAGGAATTTTCCGCGCCCGCGGGCGGATGTCTGCTCACCATGGAGGACTTCGGCAGGAAGTTCAAAGACCTGCTCCTCTACCAGCCGGACTTCGGCCTGGAAGACGTCAAGCTGATGAAGCTTTCGCGCAATTTCCGGCTCTCGCCCAAGGCCAAGCTGGTGGCGGGCAAGAACGACGGGGATAATAAAAAAATTTTGAGCCTCGCGCTCCCCGGAGACATTATAATTTATACGGACAATATCCCGGGCCCGGCCGGGTTGATCAGGGGCGAGGCCGGGCAGGAGGACATTGAGAAAGCAATGGGCATCATTGCCTATTACGTCCACAAGTGCCCGACGCCCGATGTCCCCCTGATCGTGGAATGGGCCGGCGAAAGCGGAAAAAGGCAACCGGCAACGGCGCGCGCCATTGAGCGCAAGGTCCTGGAGGAATTGAGGATACAATGAAGCGCGTATATTTAGACCACAACGCGACCACGGCGCCCGACCCGAGAGTGCTGGAGCGGGTGCATGAAAGGGCCCGGGTCGATTACGGCAACCCTTCGAGCGCACACCTTGAAGGTCAGCATTCCCGGCGGCTGATTGAGGAAAGCCGTTCCGCGCTGGCGCGTGTGATCAACGCTTTTGACCGCGAAATCATTTTCACCGGCGGGGGCACCGAGGCCAACAACCTTGCGATCAAGGGCGCGGTTGAGGCCCGCTCGGACAAAGGCAGGCACCTGATGGCCTCAACCATAGAGCACCAGTCGGTGCGGCGGGTGTTTCTGGACCTGGAGCGCCGCGGCTTCCAGGTGAGCTGGCTGCCGGTGGACAAGAACGGCGTGGTGGAGCTCGATTACCTTGAAAAGCACCTCCGGGATGATACCATTCTGGTCAGCGTGATGCTGGCGAACAACGAGACCGGAGCGGTGCAGCCGGTCAAGGAAATCGCGAATTTGGCCCACGGGAAAAACGCCCTTTTCCATTCCGATGCGGTGGCCGCTCTGGGCAAAATCCCGGTCAACGCCGAGGAACTGGGCGCGGACCTGATGACTTTTTCCGGGCACAAGATTTACGCGTTCAAGGGCGTAGGCGCGCTCTATTTGCGGCGGGGAACCGAGCTCGTGCCGCAGATGCTGGGCGGACATCAGGAGCACGGGCGCCGGGCCGGAACCGAAAACATGCCCGGCATCCTGAGCTTCGCCGAGGCGGTCAACCTGTTCCGGGCCGAAGGCGCGCAATGGCTGGCGAATATCTCCAGGCTCCGCGACATGCTCGAACAGGGCATTGCCTCCCGATTCCCCTCCGCCCGGATCAACGGCCAGGCCGCCAAACGCGCGCCCAATACCTGCAACGTCCGCTTCCCGGGAGTGGACGGCGAAAACCTGCTGATGAACCTGGACGCTTTGGGCGTCTCGGTTTCCACCGGCGCGGCCTGCCAGACCGGGGCCACGGACCCCAGCCACGTGCTGGCGGGCATGGGTCTGAGCGAGGAAGAGGCGCGCGGCACAATCCGGATCTCGCTGGGCAAGGACAATACCGAGGAAGAGATAAAGTTTTTGCTTGATGCGCTTGACAAGACGGTTGGTCGTATTAAAAAGGAGAGGTAGTGGGCGAGCTTGACCGCTATATCCGGCAGACCGCTTTCCGCGAGCTGGGGACTGAGGGGCAGAAAAAATTGCTGGGCTCCAAAGTGCTTCTCGCGGGGTGCGGGGCGCTCGGGAGCGCGATTGCGGTGAGCCTGGTGCGGAGCGGGGTGGGTTTTCTCAAGATCATTGACCAGGACGTGCCGGAGCTGGTCAACCTCCACCGCCAGTTCCTTTACGACGAGGAAAACATGATCCGCCGGATACCCAAGGCGGTGGTGGCCGCGGAAAAGCTGTCCAAGGCCAACTCAGAGGTCAAGATTGAGCCGGTGGTGACCGAGTTGTGTGCGGAAAACATCGAAAAACTGGCCGAGGGAGTTGACCTCATCCTGGACGGAACCGACAACCTCCAGACCCGGTACCTGATCAACGACTACTGCGTCAAGAACCAAATCCCCTGGATTTACGGAGGAGTGATCGGGGCCTCCGGGATGATGATGGTGATCATCCCCGGCAAGTCAGCCTGCCTGCGCTGCCTGTTCCCGGAGCCGCCTCAACCGGGCCAACTCCCGAACTGCGAGACCGCGGGAGTGCTCAACCCCGCGCCCATGCTGATCGCGGCCCTGGAATCCATCGAAGCCATCAAGCTGCTTTCGCAGAAGGGACGGACCAGCGGAGGAATCTTCAATTTTGACCTCTGGGAATTCGCATTCACGACCATCAACACCAGGCAAAACCCCAAATGCCCGGCCTGCGTACAAAAAAAATTCGAGTTCCTGGAAAAACGCAAAAACGACTGGTCCGCAGCGCTCTGCGGGAGAAACGCGGTGCAGATCACTCCCGCGGCCGGCGCCGAGCTCGACCTGGAAGCGCTCCGCAAGAACCTGGAAGCCGCGGGCAAAGTCGAATATAACGGCTACCTCCTGGAAGCGGAGTTGGAAGGGTTGAAAATGGTGATTTTCCCGGACGCCAGGGCAATCATCTACGGCACCACCGATGAAAGCAAGGCGCGCGCGCTGTACCGTCGCTATCTCGGAAGATAACGGAGGGCAATTTGAAGGGAACGGTAACCGGAAAGATACTGAATTCGCGCCTTGTTGAAGGCCGTCTGAAGCCGGGCGAGGAAATCGGCATCCGCATGGACCAGACGCTGATGCAGGACGCCACCGGCACCATGGCCTGCCTGGAGTTTGAAGCCCTCGGCATCGACCGGGTCAAGACCGAACTCTCCGCAATCTACATCGACCACAACACGCTCCAGACCGGGTTTGAAAACATGGACGACCACCTGTTTTTGCAAAGCTGCGCTCAAAAGTGGGGGATCTATTTCTCCCGGCCCGGAAACGGCATTTGCCACCAGGTTCATTTGGAAAGGTTTTCCGCGCCGGGCAAGACCCTGCTCGGCTCCGACAGCCACACCCCGACCGCGGGCGGGGCCTCTATGCTCGCCATCGGCGCCGGCGGCCTGGACGTGGCCTGCGCCATGGGCGGATACCCGTTCTACCTCCGCTGCCCGGAAGTGGTGGGGATAAAGCTCACCGGCAAACTCAACGACTGGGTGAGCGCCAAGGACTTGATCCTCGAAATCCTGCGCCGGCTAACGGTCAAGGGCGGGGTGGGAAAGGTCCTGGAATATTTCGGGGAAGGTGTGGCAACGCTTTCCGTGCCCGAGCGCGCAACCATCACCAACATGGGCGCCGAAACCGGAGCAACCAGTTCGATTTTCCCCTCAGACGCGGTCACCAAGAAGTTCCTCAAAAAACAGGGCCGGCAGGACTCGTTCGCGCGCCTGGTCCCCTCTTCCAAGGCGCAGTATTCGGAAGTGATTGAGGTCGACCTCTCGCAAATCGAGCCTTTGGCCGCGCTGCCATCCAGCCCGGACAAAGTGAAAAAAGTCAGCGAGCTCTCGTCGCCGGAAGTCGGCCAGGTCAACATCGGCTCCTGCACCAACTCCAGCTTCCACGACCTGGCGCTGGTCGCCGCCATCCTCAAGGGCAAGAGAGTTTCCGAAAAAGTCAGCCTGTCCATCAACCCCGGCTCGCGCCAGGCGCTGAAAATGCTTGCGGACTCGGGCGCGCTCTCGGACCTGATCGAATCCGGCGCCCGGGTCTATGAGCCCTGCTGCGACGGCTGCATCGGCATGGGCAGCGCGCCCGCCACCGGCATCGTCTCGGTGCGCACCTACAACCGGAACTTCCCCGGCCGGAGCGGCACCGCCGGGGACCAGGTTTTCCTGGTCAGCCCCGAGACCGCGGCCGCAGCCGCAATCCACGGCAAGCTGGTGGACCCCAGGAGCTTGAAGGACTACCCGCAAATCTCCGAGCCCAAAAAATTCCGGACCGACGATTCCATGATCATCCCGCCCGCGGCCGCGACGGAAAAGACCGAACTGGTCCGCGGCCCGAACATCAAGCCGCTGCCCGAGTTCAAGCCGCTCGAGGCCAAGGCCGAGCTCGCGGTTTTGATCAAGCTCGGCAACAACGTGAGCACCGACGACATCCTTCCCGGCGGGAGCGCCATCCTGCCCTATCGCAGCAACCTGCCCAGGATCAGCGAATACCTCTTCTCGCGGACCGATGCCGGCTTTGTAAAGCGGGCCCTGGAAAAAGGCGGGGGAGTGATCGTGGCCGGGGAGAATTACGGCCAGGGGTCTTCGCGCGAACACGCGGCGCTCGCGCCCAGGTACCTCGGCGTGGAGGCCGTGCTGGCGGCGAGCTTCGCCCGAATCCACCGCGCCAACCTGATCAACTTCGGGATCGTGCCGGTGGTGATCAGCGCGGAAGCCTTGGCCGCAATTGAAAACAACGACACCCTGGTCTTCCCCAACCTGGCCGCGGAAGTGCAGTCCTCGGACAAGCTCACCATCATCCACCAGCGGCCGGGCAGGACTTATTCGGGCCTGCTCAAGCTCAGCGAGCGCGAGCGGCGGCTACTCGGGCAGGGCGGCCTGCTCAATTTCGTAAAGAGCTTGTCTTCCGGAGCAAAAGCATAGAAATTTTTCCGCGCTCATTGGCATCCCTGCGCAAATGTTGTATCATTCTTTCGAGATGAGCGAACCCTCTTTTCCAGCCAAAACGCCTCCTGGACAAAAGGCCGAAAACATCCTGCTCATCGCGGTGCAGGCGGACTTGAGCGTGATCGGCATCAAGTACCTGCATTACTGCCTGTTGCAAGAAGGCCACAATTCATATTTCCTGCATGTCCCGAACTTTGATCCGGACGATACGGGCGCGTTGCAAAACCTCAAGCAGTTTGTATCCAGGGTCAACCCCCTCTTCATCGGGATAAGCCTGATGAGCCTCGAATACCAGCGCGCCAGGGAGCTGAGCGTTTTCCTGAAAAAACATTTCCCCGGCACGACCGTCATCTGGGGGGGCATACATCCCACCATCGACCCGGAAAGCTGTTTCCCGTTCGCGGACTACGTCTGCGTGGGCGAGGGGCTGAGGACCGTGGTTCATTTCGCGGACGCTTTAAGCCACGGCCGGGACGCGCGGGCTGTTCCCAACCTTTGCTATCGGGAAAACGGCCGGACCATTCGAAACCCTCTGCACCCTTTGGTGGAAAATCTGGACTCGCTGCCCCTGGTCGAGCATATACCGAAAAATGGCTTTGCCCTGAAGAAGGACGGCGTTGTCAGCCCCATCGACCGCAGGGTCTTGAAAAAACACGGAAGATACCTGGGCAAATTTTATGACATCACCAGCACCCTGGGCTGCCAGCTCAACTGCACCTATTGTTGCAGCCCGCTGATCTCCCGGCTCTACGGCACCGGCAGGGTCAGGAAGCGCAGCCTCGAAAACATCATGCTTGAGCTTGAAAATGCGGCAAGGGATTATCCGTACCTTGAGTTGATCAACTTCCAGGACGAAAATTTCCTGACCCACAACCTGGAATTCTTCAAGGCCTTCAAGGACGAATACCGCCGAAGAGTCAACCGGCCTTTCATGTTCTCCGGCACCCCCATGTTCGTCACCCGCGAGAAGATAGCTCTGCTCAAGGACGCCGGTCTGGTCTGGGTCCGGATGGGACTGCAGAGCGGCAGCGACCGCACTTTGAAGGAGGTCTTCAAACGCAAATCCCTGCGCAAGCATTTCCTCAATGCCCTGGAGATTTTCCAGGAATACCCGACCGCGGTCTATTCCGACGTCATCGTTGACAACCCGTTTGAGACCATGGAGGACAATCTGGAGACCATCAACGCCTTCATTGAAGCGGCCCGGCCTTATTATCTGCAACTGTATTCGCTGACCACCTACCACGGGACCGAACTCCATGACCGCATGCTCAGGGAATACCCGGACAGGTTCCAAGACCCCAAACAAAAAGATTACTACGAGTATGCCAAAACGGCGCAGAACCGGTTCATACGGATCGCGCCTTACCTGCCGAGGAAAATCACGCGCAAGCTGCTCGGCCTGTATGCGCAAAACCCGGAGAATGTTTTTTTCAAAGTCTGCCTGGCCGCGGCAGCCGCGGCCAGCATGCTGGTCTTCGAGCCGGTGGCTTTCTTCAGGGTTTTCAGGAGGTCCCAGGGGGGCTCATGTCTGAAAATAGTCAAGATGCTGCCGGTCTACCGGAACATTCTGGTGGAAAGATACAGCAAGCACTTCAAGCCCGCGAGCTGGGTGAAGCTTGGGGAGGAATCAGCCGTCAAATGACCCGGCCTCCTCGTCATAAGTAAGCCAAGCCCGCTGATTGATGATGTCGCCGGTCCTCATGTTTAACAGCGGCGGTCGCTGCCCAACTGGCGAATTTGGGGCACCCGCCACCTTGCCCACCCCCACTTTTTACAGGCCCAACCTTGTAGGGGCGCAGCGCTGCGCCCCTACGGGGAAACGGCGCAGGTTCCCCCGCGATTTCGTCCTGATCTAATGGCATTTTGAAAAAGTGGGGGTGGGCAAACACCCGGCATTCCTTGACTTCAAAGGTGCGGCTTTATATCATAGGCCTTGGGCAATGAAAATACTTCTCATTAATCCCCCTTCTTTCGGCGCTGCAAAAGCCCCGGGTTTTCATGCGTTGACAACCCTGCCCCATATCTACGCCCCTCCAATGGGGTTGATGTACCTGAAGAGTTATCTCAAGCGGGATTCAGATTTCGAAGTCCGGATGTGGAACGCCCAGGTGCCGTACCCCCCGGGTTGGGACGAACTCGCACTGCTCTGCGGCCAGTACCAACCTGGCCTGGTGGGGATAACGGTCATGAGCCTCTATTGGTACGACGCCCTGGAGGCTGCGAGGCTGGTGAGAAAAAATCTGCCCTCCGCGCATATTGTCCTGGGCGGACCCCATGTCTCGCTGTATCCCGAGGAATCGCTTACCCAGCCCGAAATAGACTCCGTGGTGATCGGGGAGGGCGAACAGACGCTGTTTGAGCTTGCCCGCCGCCTTTCCAAAAAAGAAAGCCTGGAAGGAGTAAACGGGGTCTGGTATAAGCAAAAGGGAACTGTCGTCCGCAATTCTCCCGGGGAAATCGAGCGAAACCTGGACCTGCTTCCCTTCCCGGACCACTCCGATTTTGACCCGAGCCAATACGTCCTGCTCGTGGACCGGCTGGCGCCCGCGGTGGTGATCCTGAGCAGCAGGAGTTGCCCGTTCCAATGCACCTTTTGCTATGAACTCAACAAACATTACCGGGCGCGTTCCCCGGAGAATGTCATTGAGGAAATCTTGACTTTCAAGGGCCTGGGTTATCGCTCAATCGATTTCTATGATGACGTTTTCAACGTCACAAAAAGCCGGGCGATGGCGATCAGCAAGGCCCTGCTCAAGAGCAACGTCAGTATGCCCTGGTCCTGCAGGTGCCGGGTCGACCCGGTTGATGAAGAAATGGTCGCGGCAATGGCTGAGTCCGGATGCAAGCGCATTTCCTACGGCATCGAATCTTCAGACCCCCAAATCCTGGCCCAAGTCAAAAAAAACATCACCCCCGAACAGACGGTCAAGGCAGTCAAGCTCTGCAGAAAATACCGGATCGACACGCTCGGACTGTTTATGATCGGTTTTCCCGGAGAAACCCTCACCCAGGCCGAAAACACCGTAAAATTCGCCCTCGACCTCGACCTGGATTTCTTTCTCCTGAGTATTTTGATGCCCAGTCCCGGTTCTGAAATATACCAACAGGCTGTTCTCGACCCGAAGTTCGGCGGAGATTATCTCCGGGAATTCTCCCGGAACCCGACCAGGGACTTCAAGATCAAAATCCGGGAAACCGCAATCCCCGAAAAACAACTGCATCATCTGATGAACCGCGCATTTTTGAAATTCTATCTCCGGCCACGCCACCTCTTTAAATCGATCCTCAAGCTGGCTTCCTTCGAAGACCTCAAGATCAAGTGCAAAGCCGCCCTGATAATTGGATGCCGGATCCTTGCGTCCTCCAGGCCTTCCAAATTGAAAAACCCGGTTTGCTAGCCTGCTCCAATCAACGTTTATTGGCGTCCCCAGTAGTTGATCTCAACCGTCATCTCCCGCGCTGGATTCACTATGCCCACAAAGGGCGCCGGATCATCTTTTAGCGTCACCGGCACTATTTTGGCGGGGGGCGCGACCCACAGCCTGGGATGCCAATGATAACCAATAACCGCCCTGCCTGAGGGAGCGTCCACGTTCTTCAGGACCAGGCGGTTGTAATATGCATGCACGGTCCCGCTGCCCTCGACAAAGAAGGTCCTTTGCCGGTTGACCCGGTAGAACTTCACGCCGTCGAACGAAGCGACGGGCGTGAAAAGGGCGGACCGCTGGTCGAAGAATTCCCTCATGAACGGGGAAAAAGCGCCCACCCAGCCGACATTGTAGAGGTCCATATACTCGGCCAGAGATTTGTCATCCCACTTGGAAAGCGGCCGTCCCAAGAGCATGAAGCCTTGGATGTCGACAAAATGGGTGTTGAGCCAAATCACCCAATGAGGACCTCCGATCAACTCGCGTCCCGTATAGTAGGCCAATGTGGCGGCGGGATAGGTATCGCCGAAATAGCTGAGGAACTCGCTCCGGTCTTCAAACATGACCCGGGCGCTGCGGTCGGTGTTGGCCTTGATCCATTCGCAAACACGCGACAACTTGGGGTCCATGCCAACGAATGGCTTCTTGGTTATCCTCGTAAAAACGTCAATAAAGCGAATGAGCAGCGAAATGACAACGACCGCAAGAAAAAGCCGGTAAATGATCCTGGTGAATTTTCTTGTCGAAACATCTTTGATTGAGCTCGCCCAGCTGACCAGCCCTTCTGAAGCCGGAAATACAATTGCGAAAACAAACGGCAACCCAAAACGGACAGGCTCGATTTTATGCACGAAGGGAATCGATCCGCCGAGAAGAAAAACACCCAGGAACAAGAGCGAAGTAATGCCGATGCTGAGCGCCAGGTCAGCCCTTCCCTTGCGTCTGAGCGAGAGCAGACCCGCGACCACAGCCCCGGCCAACACGCCCAACAGCGGCAGGAGCAGGATCATAACGTAAACGAATTTCATGCCGTGCTTCAGAAATTTTATAACCTGGAAGGGGTTGTTGAGGAACGGATTGGGCAATTCGGCCGTGGCGAAGAAATGACGGAAGTTGGATGCAAAAGGGACGAGCCAGAAAAAGTTGGCGACGACCGCTAGAATGCACGCCAAGAAAATGAAAAGATGCGTGCGGGCACGAAGCCGGCGAAAATAGGCCAGATATAGGACCGCACAGGGCGGTCCGATCAAAGGCACAATGCCGGCATGGATCAACAGGCCGAGCGCCGCGCCGAAAGTGAGCGCAGCATATGCCGGTATGGAAGGCTTTCGCAAATATCGATAAAAAAGCCCGGCCAGGGCAAAGGAGTACGTGCTTGCGAGTTCGAAGCCGAACATGCCCATCTCATATGTGGACCGCCCGCCCAACAGCCACCACATGGCGGTTCCGAGCAGGGTGGCGGTCATGACCGCATGTCGGTTCATCCGGAACCAGAGCGCGGCCAGGAAAAACAACAAAGGCACCGGCGCGGCGATCGCAAACACGGTCAATTTATACGCAGACTCGGGCGAGATCCCCGCCTTGACGCTCATCAATACTTTGATCGGCCGATCGCTGCTGTCCACCATGTCGGTGGGGTAGCCGGCCATCAGAAAAGGATCGTAGCCCCAGGTGGTGCCGTGCTCGAGCATGAACTTGCCGCCGATCACGCAATAATAGAAATGAAAACCGTGATCGACCCGGATGAGCGGCTCTTTCGATACCAGCGCCTTTGGCCCGCCGAAAAAAATCAGCAGCAAAACCATGTGGGTGAACAGCACGGCTAAAAAAACGGCGATCATGGCTCGAGAGCTGGAACGGGGGTTTGTCCCGCCACAATTCGGTCGGTCCTTCCCGCTCGCTGGAGCCGGGATGATCTCGGGATTGATCATCTGACTTGTGGGCAACCGCTTCAATTCGGACTGTCAATAATGATAGCAGGAGCGGCGAAGGCGGTCAAATTTGGCCTTGGACCACAACTCTGACGTCGGGCCGCGTAAAATTGACCGACAGCCGCGCCTAAAGTAATATATATCTCATGACCTGCGCTGCAATACTTGTTCCGCCGCCAAAAACCGCGGCCTGCTCTATTGAATTGACCCGATGGTACGGAGAATGTCCGGCCTGAAAAATCCTCAGTCTCCAATGAAACCCGGCAAAGATTTTCTTGCCGCGCTCATTGAAACCATCCTTCCGGCCGAAACCGCCGGCCTGAGCGAAGAGCAGCGCGCGCAATGCCTGGACTATGTGCGCGATTTCGTCCGGAGCGAACTTGCCGACCTGCCTTGGTCCATGCGCGCGTTGTTTATGGCCGGGATGCTCTTTTTCCGGTTCTTTGTGATCATCACCCGCTTTTCCGGCTTTTCCCGTTTGAGCGCGGAGAAACGGAGGACGACGGTGGAGGCCTGGGCCTGGGGAAGGTTTTATATCGCGCGCCAATTGTTCCGGGTGGTGCGCAGTCTCGCGCTGCTGGCCTTTTACGAAATTCCCGCGGTGAAAGCCGGCATGGGATACCCGGCCGCGCGGCCCGAAAGCCCGCAGGCGGCGAAATGAAAACCGCGGGCCGGGCGCAAGCGCTGGTGATCGGCTCCGGGGCCGGAGGCGCGGTCACCGCATATGAGCTCGCCAATGCCGGCATGGACGTGCTGGTGGTTGAAGAAGGCGCAAGGTTCGGGCTGGATGATTACGGCCATAATTGCCCGGAGGCCATGCGCAAACTCTACCGCCGCGGAGGCATGACCCCGATTTTAGGGCCGGTGTCAATCGGTTTTGTGGAAGGCTGCTGCGTGGGCGGGAGCACGGAAATCAACAGCGGCTTCTGGGCCCGGCCCATCCCGGAAATCCTGCTCGAATGGAAATCAAGGTTTGGACTACTCGATGCCGGGTCCGAGCAACTTGAGCCGCATTTCGATTTCGCGGAAAAAATTCTCAAGGTGAACCGTGTTCAAGGCGAATGGCCGAAAAGCACGCAAGTGTTCGCCCGGGGCATCGAGGCCATGAAGTGGTCGGCCAAAGAAATCCCCAGGGCGGCCCATGATTGCGTCAACAGCAACACCTGCGCCAACGGCTGCAGACGCGGCGCCAAGCAGGGCATGAGCAATACCTTCATCCCCATGGCCGAGGCGCATGGCGCCCGGGTCTGGCCGGATTGCAGGGTCAAACGCCTGCTTAAAAATGGCAGCCTGGTCACCGGCGCGGTGGTTGAAAGGAAAAGCGCCGACGGGTCCTGGGAAACCGCAAAAATCGACGCGGATTATGTCTTTGTCTGCGCGGGCGCGATCCAGACGCCGTCCATCCTCCGCCGCAGCGGGATCAAACGCAACATCGGCGACACGCTCTTGATCCACCCGATGCTCAAGGTGGCTGCGCGGTTCAAGGAGCAGATCAACGCCGGGGAGAGCGTTATCCCGCTGCTGCAGGTGAAGGAATTCCAGCCGGAGATTGCGCTGGGCGGGGCTTTTTTCTCGCTCGGGCATCTGGCGCTGCTCCTGAGCGAGAACTGGCCCCAGACCGGAACAAACATGAAATGGCACCGCCACATGGCCGCGTATTTCGTCATGGTCAAGAGCACGGGCAGGGGTTGGGTAAGGCCCTCGCTGCTGGAAAGCAGGACAACCTTCATTCAGTACGTGCTTTCGAGGGACGACCTGTTGAACCTCCGCAAGGGCCTGGCCCGGCTTTGCGCCGTGCTTCTGGCCGGGGGCGCGGTCGAGGTATATCCCGCGGTCCATGGCCTGGCGTCAGTCAAAAGCGAATCCGAGGCCATGCGGCTTCTCGACGGACACATTTCCGCAAGGGCCTTGAGCCTGACCACGGTGCACGCCTTCGGCACCTGTCCGATCGGTGAGCACCGAGACCTGTGCGCCGCGGACTCGTTCGGCAAAGTGCATGGCCTGGACAACCTCTACATCAATGACGCCAGCATGATGCCGGACTCCCCGGGGACGCCTCCCCAGGCAAGCATCATCGCCCTGGCGCGGCGCAACGCCCTACATTTCAAGGAAACCGGGAAATGAGCACGGCTCCGACGGTGATCACCGGCGCCACGGGATGGCTCGGGTCCAGGCTCGCGCTCGCCCTCACCCAAGGATTGCCGGACCTGCCGGAAATGAAAAGCCCGGGCCGGGCCATCCGCTGCCTGGTCAAACGCGATTCCGAAACCTCATTTTTGAAAAGTCTGAAGCCCGCAATCGAACTCGCCGAAGGCGAACTCGCCAACCCGGACTCGCTCGCGAAATTATTCGACGCGGTCCCCGGTTGCGTGGTCTATCATTGCGCGGGGGTGGTGCACCCGGCAGGCGGGGTCAGGGTATTCTACGCGGTGAACACCGAAGGCACACGCAATCTGCTGGAGGCAGCCGTGAGCGGAAGAGCCTCGCGGTTCATATATCTATCCTCCAGCTCCCCGGCCGGGTTCACACGGTCGCCGGAAAAAATTTTCGATGAGACTTCTCCGTCCAGACCTTACATGCATTACGGCCGGAGCAAAAAACTGGCTGAAGACCTGGTCAAGGCCGCGGGCCGGAAAGGCCAATTGGAGGTTGTAATTGCGCGGGCGCCGTGGTTTTACGGTCCGGGCCAGCCGGAGCGGCAGACGCGGTTCTACCGGATGATTAAATCGGGCAAGGCCCCGATCACGGGCAGCGGCGAGAACCTGCGTTCCATGACCTACGTTGACAACCTCTGCCAGGGGCTGATTCTTTGCGAGACCAGGCTTGCGGCCAGGGGGCAGACTTACTGGTTCGCGGACCGGAACCCCTACTCCATGAACCGGATCGTGGATGCCATTAAGCAGGTCATGGCGAGAGACTTTGGCTGGAAAGTGGCGCCGGGCGTCAGAAAACTGCCGGGACTTGCGAGCGAACTCGCGCTCGCCTTAGACAAGTTGATCCAGGCCCTGGGGTTCTACCAGCAGGAAATCCACGTGCTGTCCGAACTGAACAAGAACATCGCCTGCTCCATAGCCAAGGCGAAAAAGGAACTCGGCTACGACCCCAAAATTGAAATCGAAGAGGGGGTCAAACGCAGCATCCAATGGCTGGTCGAAAAAGGGATTGAATTATGAGCAAGGTCCTGGTCACCGGCGGCTCGGGATACTTCGGGAACATCCTGGCGCAAAGGCTGAAAGGACAGGGACACGCGGTCGCGGTCTTTGACCTGGAAGACGCGCCGGACCGGCTCAAAGACGTTGCTTTCATGGCCGGGGACATCCGGGACGCCTCTTCCATTGATTCCGCCTGCGCGGGAATGGAAGTGGTTTATCATTGCGTGGCCATGGTTCCGCTGGCCAAGGACGCGGGCCAATTCTGGAGCGTCAACCGGGACGGGACCAAAAACCTGCTTCAGGCGTGCCGGAAAGCGGGTGTGGCCAAGGTGATCAACATTTCCTCGAGCGCGGTGTTCGGGATTCCGGCCAAAAACCCGGTGGACGACTCGGTCAAGCCCCATCCTCTTGAAGACTACGGCCGGGCCAAGCTGGCCGCGGAAGAGTTCTGCGCGGAATATGCCGGCCAGGGCCTGGACGTGACCACCATCAGGCCGCGCACCATCATGGGCCCGGGCAGGCTCGGAATCATGCAAATTCTCTTCGAGTGGGTGATGCAGGGGCGCAACCTCCCGGTCCTGGGCAAGGGCGACAACCTCTATCAGTTCGTGCACGCGGACGACCTGGCCGAGGCTTGCCTCAAGGCCGCGGCCCGGAAAGGCCCCGCGCTCTATAACATCGGCGCCAAAAAATTCTGCTCCATGAGGGAAACCCTGGAGGGATTGATCAGCCACGCCCAAACTCAAAGCAAGGTGGTGTCCCTGCCGATGGGAATCGCGGTGCAGTTCATGAAACTGACCAGCACGCTCGGGCTCTCCCCCCTGGGGCCATACCACTCGCTGATGTACGGGAGGTCCATGTATTTTGACCTTGCGCGCCCGGAAAAAGAACTGGGATGGAGCGCTCAATTCAGCAACGTGGAAATGTTCTGCCAGGCCTATGACTGGTACCTTGCCAACCGCGACCAGGTGCTGAAAGCCGGCGCGGGTTCGCACCACAGGTCCGCGGCCAGGCAGGGAATTCTCAAAATCGTCAGCCTGGCGCTGGAACTGCTGTAGGGGCAAGGCTTGCCTTGCCCAATTGGGAGGGCGGGGCAAGCCCCGGCCCTACAATAGCTCTCCTTACCCTCGCAGCTTGATCACCCGCCGCAAAATCACCCAGAGGTTGCCCGCGCTCCGGATTTCTTTCAACAGGTTCCATATCCGCCACGGCTTCAGATAAAACCGGAGATAAGCGTAGAAGTGCAGCCGGATCAGCTTTTTTGGCGGCAGTCCGGGGAGCGGCGCCGGGTGGTCAAAGGTGAGCTCTTCGGGCTTAAGCCCGGAAGCAGGAATCAGCCCCTGCTCGCGCAGTTCATTGTAAACCTTGCTCCCCGGCAGCGGAGTGAAGATGCAGAAATGCGGGTGGTGCAGGGGCAGCCGGTTTGCGAACCGGATGGTCTCGCGCACCTCGTCAAGGGTCTCGCCGGCATAACCCAGGATGAAGAAGCCGGTGATCTTGATTGAGGTCGCGCTCCGGATCAGATCCACAGTTTCCTCAACCTCTTCGATCGTCTGCTTCTTGTTCATCCGCTCAAGCGTGCGGTTGCACCCCGACTCGATCCCCAGCGCCAGGGAATAGCAGCCCGCGGCCTCCATCATCTTGAGCAATTCCCGGTCCAGGGTTGCGGGCCGGAGCCCGTTGGGAAAAGTGAAAGCGATGCGCTTGGGCCTTTGAGCCAAGGCCCGGAACAGCGCCAGGGCCTGCTTCTTGTTGCCGGTGAAATTGTCGTCAATAAAGGTGAAGTTGCGGACCCCGTAATTTTTCTCCAGCCAGGCGATCTCAAAGAGAATGTTCTCCGGCGAGCGGTACCGTATGCGCTCGCCCATGACGTACTTGGCCCCGCAATAGGCGCAGTTGAACGGGCAGCCCCGGCTCAGCATCATGGGAGGCGCGGGAAAACCGGGCACGAAAATACCCGTGGCCTCGTCCGGATACTCGTCCGGAGGCAATAAGTCCCAGGCCGGCATGGGCAGCCGGTCAAGGTTGTTCTCAAAGACCGGCTCCCGGACGACAATGCCGGAAGAATCGCGGAAAGCAATGCCCCGGATGTGCTCGGGTGGAACCCCGGAGCCGCCCTGTTTCACCCAGAGCGCGAAATCGCGGAAGCTTTGCTCGGCTTCGGCCAGGAAAGCGTAGTCCGCCTGGGGCACGGTCTGGAGAGTGCCGATGGGATCCATTGACGGATGCGGTCCGCCCAGCGCAATGACTGACTGCGGGCTGGCCTTGCGGATTACCTCGGTCATCTTGCGCGTCCGCTCCATTTCAAACGAATAACACTTGATGCCCACGATCTTGGGTTGGGTGGCGCGGACGTGTTCTTCAACTTTATCGTAATCCCATTTATCTTTGCGCAGGTCTTTGACCGAGACGGAAAGCCCGGCCGCCCGGACCGAGCCGGCCAGATACATCAAACCCAGGTCCGGGATGATCTGGTAGGCGAAGGGGTTTACAGCCGTGAACAATACTACATCCATGTCGTCTCCGGCGTTTTCAGATGACTGGCGCTTGAGTTGGCGCGGCCAGCGAGAAGGACTGATCCCCGCTTGCTCAAAAAATCTGATATGAATTTGAGCATGGCCTTCTTTTGCTACTCTGCGTAGTAGCTACGCTACGTATCACGAGTTATGCCCGGAAATCCCGGATGCCGGAAGCAAGCAATCCCGCGAAACCGGATGGAACCCGCTCTAAATCCGCGGCCGTTCCCTGGGATATACCCCGCAGAACCTGCCGAGCTCCGGCCGCAAGCTCAGGTAGAAAGCGAAAACGAACATCATCAGCCCGGCGAGCTTTACGCCGTAAAGCAAGGCATTGCCGCTGCGAAACTCCCCCTCCACAAAAATAGTAAAGACTTTCAGCAGATTTAGGAATAAATAAATAACTACCAGGATGCAAAACGCCAGCGACAAATTCCTGCCCCAACTCTTGCCCAGCCAGATTCCGATCAGCGACACAATCATCGGCAAAGCGGTTGCCACCAGGATAGCCTGGTCGGTGGAACGGCCCACCAGCGGCGACCATGGGCTGACCAACCTTTCAGCCCCCTTGAATAAATCGATCCTGGGCTGGAAAAACATACCCGCTTCCAGCAGCACCAGCAGCAGGTAGAACCCGACCAGCAGGTAAACCGTCTTTGGTCTCTTCATCAGACTACGTACAACTCCTTTTCCATGATTTTTATGTAGTTCTTGCGCAGCACCTCAATCGCCGCTTCGGTCTTGTCCACCCCCAGGATCAAAACCGCATTGGAGTGAAAGCGGCCAATGAACGGATACAGGTAATTGACGTTGATCTTGGCCTCTTTCAGCGGCTTGAGCACCGAGTTTAGACCTCCGGGATGGTCCGGGGTTTCAACCGCAAGCACCTTTTCGATCTGCAGTTGATAACCCTTGCTCTTCAGCACCTTGACCGCTTTTTCCGGGTTGTCCACCACCAGCCGCACCACGCTCCGCTCGCCCCCCGGCGAAACGCAAAGCGCCCGGATGTTTATCCTCTCCTCACCCATCAGGTCGCTCACCCTGCTCATTTCCCCCGGCTGGTTGTTCAACTCTATGGAAATCTGCTCCAGGATCATTTCGCCCTCCCCTCAAAATACCCATGCCCCTTTTGCAGCGCAGCCAGCGCCCCGGGGATCAGCTTTTTCTTGGCCGCAAAAAACTGCTCAAGCGAGGTCTTCACCGTCTCCAGCTCCACCAGGCCCGTGGCCTTGATGAACGCCCCCAGCATGACAAAGTTGGTGGACCCGATGTTCTCCATTTCCTCCGCCAAAGCCGTGGCCGGGACTTCCACGAGCTCAATGTCCCCCCGGCTGGGCAGCTCCGCCACCAAGGTGGTATTGATGAACATGGTCCCGCCCGAGCAGATCGAATTCTGAAATTTGTTCACCGACGGCTGGTTCATGGTAACCAAATACTCCGGCTCGCTCGCAACCGGGGACGCGATCTCTTCGTCCGCAATCGCGACCGTGCAGTGCGCGGTCCCGCCCCTGACCTCCGCGCCGTAGACCGGAAGGTAAGTCACGTGTTTGCCTTCCCTCATGGCCGAGTGCGCCAGGACCAGGCCCATGGAGAGCACTCCCTGCCCGCCGAACCCGGCGAAGAAGGACTTAACCAGCATTTTCCGCCACCGCCATTTTCTTGCTCTTTTTCCTGCGGTCGACCAGCACGCCGAGCTGAAATTTCTTGCTCATCACCTCATCGATCCATTGGCAGGATTCCACCGGAGTCTTTTTCCAGTTGGTCGGGCACATGCTCAGCACCTCAACCAGGGCCAGGCCCGGCTCGTTATCGAGCTGGCAGCGGATCGCGGCCTCCAGCGCCTTCTTCGCGTGCCGTATCGCCCTGGGCGAATTGACGCTCACGCGCTCCGCGTAAACCACTCCCGGGATCTGGGCCAGGAGCGAACTCAAGTCCAGGGTGTAGCCTTCCCTCTCCACGCTCCTGCCCTCGGGCGCGGTCGTGGCCCGCATGCCCTCCAAGGTGGTGGGCGCCATCTGCCCGCCGGTCATCCCGTAAATGCCGTTATTGATGAAAACGGTCATGATCCGTTCGCCCCGCGCCGCGGCGTGGATGCTCTCCGCGGTCCCGATCGCCGCGAGGTCCCCGTCCCCCTGGTAGGTGAAGACGATTGCCCCGGGCAGCGAACGTTTGATCCCGGTGGCGACCGCGGGGCCGCGGCCGTGCGCGGATTCCACCACGTCCACGTCCATATAATCATAGGCCAGCACCGCGCAACCCGCAGGGGCAACCACCAGCAGCCGCTCCGCGATTTCAAGCTCTTCGGCCAGTTCCATCAGGAGCCGGTGGACAATGGAGTGCCCGCAGCCCGAGCAGTAGTGGAACTTCTTGGGCTTCAAAAGTTTGGGCCGGCCGGCCACAAGCTTCATTTGGCCCTCCGCTTGATCCGCTGGTAATACCGGCTGCCGATTATGGTCGCAACGTCCATCGGGGTCGGGATCACACCCCCCGGACGGCCGTAAAAGAAAACCTCGCCCTTCCCTTCCAGCGCCAGTTTGACGTCCTCAACCATCTGACCGGCGTTGAGTTCAAACACCAGGAATTCCTTGGTCCGGTTGGTCAGGTCTCTTACCGCTTTTTTGGGGAAAGGCCACAAGGTGATGGGCCGGAATAGACCGGCCTTCAGCCCCTCCTTGCGCACCCGCTTGATCGCGCCCTTGGCTATGCGCGCCGCAGACCCGAAAGCGAACACCACCATTTCCGCGTCCTCCAGCATGTAGCCTTCAAACCTGACCTCGTTCAATTCCATCTCCCGGTATTTCCTCTGCAACTTCCAGTTGTGCTCCTCCATCAGCCGCACGTTCAGGATCAGAGACCGGCTGAACCTGCTCGGTCTGCCTTTGGCGCCTCTCAGCGCCCACTCCTTCTCGGGCAGGTTCCTGACCGGCTCGGGCATGACCACCGGCTCGCGCATCTGGCCGAGCTGACCGTCGCCCAGGATGATTACCGGGTTCCGGTATTTGTCCGCCAGGTCAAAAGCCAGCACGGTGAGGTCCGCCAGTTCCTGGACCGAAGACGGCGCCAGCACTATGGTGTGGTAGTCCCCGTGCCCGCCGCCCTTGACCGCCTGAAAGTAGTCGCCCTGGCAGCCGTCAATGTTGCCCAGCCCGGGCCCGCCCCGCATGATGTTCACGATCACCCCCGGCAGCTCCTGCCCGGCCAGAAAACTGATCCCTTCCTGCTTCAGGCTGATCCCGGGGCTGGAGGAAGAGGTCATGGCCCGCGCGCCGGTCACCGAGGCGCCCAGCACCATGTTAATCGATGCGATCTCGCTTTCCGCCTGGATAAACGTGCCGCCCGCCTTGGGCATGTTCGCCGCCATGTATTCCGCAACTTCGTTCTGGGGGGTGATGGGATACCCGAAGTAGAACCGGCAGCCGGCGCGGATCGCAGCCTCCGAGAGAGCGTGGTTGCCGCTGAGCAAAACCTTTTCTTTTTTAGTCCCGGTCACGATAGACCTCTATGCAAGCCTCGGGACACACCAGCGCGCAGAGCTCGCACCCGGTGCATTCCTCCGCCATGAACTGCGCCGGGAAATAGCCCGCGGAATTATAGGCCTTGCCCAGGGCGATCAGCTTCTTCGGGCAGTGCTCGATGCAGAACCCGCAGGACTTGCAATACTCCGCGTCAATCTTGATTTTGCCTTTTACTTTCAAAGCGTAGCTTTTAAGTATAGCAAAATCCCGCTCTTTTTCTAGCGCCGGGGCAAGCCGGATGAAAAAAGCGCCAGGCGAGTCATAAGCCGGGTTCTGTAGCCCGCAGACTCGTGCTACGTAGCGAACTACTTCGCAGAGTAGCAGCGGGCTGACGGTCATTCCTCTCCGAGGCCCGTTGCCGGGCCCCTCCAGCGACCTACCCGGAGACTATCGGCCGGGCCAGCCTCAAACGTCTCCCTATTTGGTCTTGCTCCTGCCGGGGTTTGCCGAGCCGGTCCGGTCACCCGGACCGCTGGTGGGCTCTTACCCCACCGTTTCACCCTTGCCCTTCGGTAAACTCAGGGCGGTTTGCTTTCTGTGGCGCTTTCCGGGGATTGCTCCCCCTGGGGGTTACCCAGCGGCACGCCCTATGGAGCCCGGACTTTCCTCGCCCCCGCACCGCGGGGACGCGACCGCCTGACTCGCCTGGCGTCTTATCTATTAGGATAGTTGATCCGGGTAGGAATGGCAAGATCGGGACTAAAGTCCCTCGCACATTGAAAAGCGGGACCGGGGGCTCGGGATTCAACATTCGGGAATTGATTGTTCAGCATTCATCATTCATAATTCAAGGAGCGCCTTTTGAGGCGGAGTCGCGTTCATCCTTCGCAGTAGTACTGTTACGGAGAATGGATTTGCTTTCCGGCGATTAAGGTGATAAAAAAATTTCAATGAAGTTTTTCGTGGTAAAAGTGCCTGCGCGCGTCAATATCCTGGGCAATCCCTCGGACGCGAACGAAGGCGCTCACCAGACCATCAGCGCCGCGGTGAACATCTGGGCGAACGGCAAGGTTGAAGCCCACGACAAGATCGTTTTCGAGCAGGTCCGGCCGTCCGGGGCCAGGCTGGAGCCCGTGAAGCAACTGGAGCTTGAACCCTGCCCCGAGCCGAAAATAGAATATGGGAGCGAATTCGACCTCTTCCTGGCCGGGCTCAAGATGCTGCTCAAACACAGCCCGGAGTTGAGAACCAAGATCAAGGACTCCGGAATAAAAATTTCCTTCCATAGCGAAGTGCCGCGGCAGAGCGGGCTGGGCGGCTCAACCCTTCTCATCCACCTCTGCCTTTTGAGCCTGGTCCATTATTACAACCTTGACCGGCGGCAGCACAGCCTGTATTTTCTGGCGGAGTTGACCCAGCGGATTGAGGAAAAGGAACTTGGCATCACCTGCGGTTTCGCTGACCGCTACGTGCCTCTTTTCGGGGACCTGGCTTATATCAGTTACGAGGGGAAGCTGTTCCACAAGCCGATTCGGGAGGAGCCGTATTGCACTTATGAAAAGCTGGGCGATTTCGCGGAACATCCGCCGCTGGTGATCGTGTATCCCGGGGTTGAGCACAACTCCGGGGGCGTGCATTCCAAGATGCGGGGCAAGTACCTGGCGGAGTATCAGGCCTGGCAAGGCGCTTATGACCAGGAGCCTTTCATGGTCAAACAGATGCGCCTGATCGGGGACACGGCCTGGAAAGGAAAGATCGCTCTGCTGGATTCAAACTGGGAAAGCTTTGGCGCGCTCATGAACGAGAACCACCGGCTGATTAACGGCGTGATGGAGTATTGCGGGTTTGAGGCCGGGGCCGGCGCGGTCAACAACAAGATCATCGAACTGGGCCGGGAACTGGGGGCGCTGGGCGCCAAGCTCACGGGCGCGGGCGGGGGCGGTTCGGTGTTTTTCCTGGCGCGGCCGGGCGAGGAGGAGCAATTGGCTCTGGAACTGCGGCGCAGGGTTAAGCAGCTCGGCTATGCGCAGGCTGAGGTCTGGGCGCCGAGCATAGTCCGGCAGGGGACGGTGATCCTGGACCGATGGTAAAAAAGCCGGTTGAGCTGGAGGTTGTGATCCTGGCCGCGGGCCGGGGCCGGCGGCTGGAGCCGGTCACGCTCACTCATTCCAAGGCCATGACCCCCATCCTGGGCGTGCCGATCATTGAACGGCTGATCAAAAGCTTCACCCTCGCCGGCATCAAAAGGTTCGTGGTGGTGCGCGCTCCTCATGACACCGGCCTGGAAAAGGCGCTCAGGGGATTGAACGGATACGACGACATGGAGATCGCAACCTGCATCCAGCACCAGCCGCTCGGGACCGCGGACGCCCTTGGCTGCGCCAAGAAATTTATCGAGCGAAACTTCGTGCTCACCTCCTGCGACAACCTCTACCCGGAAGTCCACTTCCAGCGGCTGGTGGACGAATGGTTCGAGCACCGGCCCTCCGCGGTGCTGACCCTGGGCCAGGTCAGGCCCGGCGACTTGAACAAGGCCGCGGGCGTGAAACTCAAGGGCAAGGAGGTGCTGGAGATCCGGGAGAAGCCGGGAGAGGGCTCGGGGGACTGGGACGCGATCTCCAAGTTCCTGTTCGTGCTCGACCGCTCGGTCTTGGATCATATCGAAAAGGTCCGGGCCTCCAAGCGCGGGGAAAAGGAAGTCCAGGAATCGATCCGGGCGATGATCGCCAAGCTCAAGCCGGGCCGCAGGCCGCTGGGTATTTTCGTGCAGCGATACCTCCACCTGACCAGCGCGGAAGACCTGCTCAAAATCCATGAGCACTACCTGAGCGAGCATAAGCCGTTCACCGTGCACCCGGAGGCGCGCATCGAAAGCAACGTGGAGATCACCGAGCCGGTGATGATTGAAAAAGGCGCGCACGTCTGCGAGGGCGCCAGGATCGGGCCCGGGGTTTACATCGGCCCGTCCGCGAAAATCGGCCGGAACGTCAATCTCACGCGGTGCGTGGTTTATCCGGGAATATCGATCAAGGACTCCGAGTGCCGGAAAGGCGAAGTGATCATCTAGCCGGTTGCTGAAAAATGTCAGGGGTCTGGCCTCGATTTTTGGGGTCAGACGCCATCGACGATGTTTGGCTTCGAAGTTGGGGTCTGACCCCGGGAAACAACGGACAGGGATCAGCGAGTCATCTTTTGCTGAAATAATTCCCGTTGAGGCTCAAGCGCGCTGCAGAATTCCTTCAGTTCCGGATAGCGCCGGATAAGGCTCTGAGGCGCCCGCTGTTTCTTCCGGGTGCACATGAACTTGAACATCAGCGCATTCGCCAACTCCTTGCCCTGGAAATGGTTGTTGGCGATCACAAACATCTGTTGGCACAAACCCGCAACCTTCCTGATCCGAGGCAGCCACTCTTCCAACTCTTCCTTCGGATACAAATAATCGTAACGCTCCCGGGTCTCGGCTTCTTTCTTGAACCAGGTCTTGTAGTTGCGGCCGTGAAGACGAATGTAGCCGATTTTGGAAGTCGCAATTTCCGTGGGAGGCATGGAATCGTGGAACAGCGGCTGGTCGATGTTGGCAAAGCCGATCTTTGTTTTCTTCAGCCAGGCGAAAAACTTCTCGTCCTGCCACGACCCGTGACGCAGCTCGACCACCAGCGGAAAGCCCTTGAAATCATCCCCGATCTTCTTCAGCCGCAAAAGGTTGTCCTCCGTGTTCCGGAATGACCACGGGAACTGGCAGAGCAGCGCTCCCAGCAACCCGGCGTCCAAGAGCGGGTCCAGCCCGCGCTGGAAACTGAGGACCTCCGCGCCGGTCCAGGCTTCTTTTTCGTGCGTGAACCGCTGCCAGAGCTTGGCCGAGAACCGGAATTCCTTGAACGGGGCCAGGATGCGCATCCACTTGCGGCCGGAATTGGGGGACAGCGGGGAATAGAAACTGGAATTGATCTCAACCGCGTCCACCATGGACGCGATCAACTCCAGCGGCTCAAACCCCCGGGGCTTCTTCGCCGGATAGACTATCCCCTCCCAGTCCGGATATTGCCAGCCCGCGATCCCAAACCGCACCTCCGAAACCATGGCCCAAATCTAAAGCATTAACCATTTCATGGCAAGACCGCTTGAGCGATGCCAGGCTTATTCCCAGGCAATAGAAGAAAAGGCTGACTTATTTCTTGACAAGTGGTTTAGGTCTTAATATTATGGATGCGTATTATTCAATGGCGAAGCAGAATTTTGAGACGGGTTTTTTGCTTAACCGGGCGAGTTTCGCGCTAGGGCGGCACTTGAACCGCAGTTTTGCGCGCAGGGGCCTGAGCAAGTTTTCCGCTAGTTTTCTGGGGGTTATGCGGTGTTTATGGGAGGAGGACGGTCAGAGTTTGCGCCAGCTTGCGCAGGGGATCGGTCTGGAGGCCTCTTCCATGACCGGTTTGATTGACCGGATGGAAAGGTCTAAGCTTGTCAAGCGCCGGTCAGACCCGAGGGACCGGCGGGTATGGCGGATTCAACTCACCGATAAGGGCAAATCCATCCAGGGCGCGGTTTCGGAGATTCTGGAAGACACTTATAAGACTTTGACCAGGGGGATCAGCGCCCCGGACCTGGCCGCAACCAAGCGGGGTCTGGTCAAGTTTATCGAGAACAGCGGGTATGAGGTAAAAAACATGGGACCTGAAGAATTGGAGGAAAGGAGGATTTAAATGAAGAAGAAAAGGGAGATCAAGCGCGCCGCGGTATTGGGCGCGGGCGTGATGGGCTCGCAGATCGCGGCCCACCTGGCCAGCGCAGGGATTGACGTTTGCCTGCTGGACATCGTGCCCCCGGAGTTGAGCGCGGACGACCAGAAGAAGGGGGTGACTCGCGAGGATAAGTCCTTCCGGAACCGTTTTTCCGCGGGCGGCCTTGAGAAGCAGGTCAAGGCCAAGCAGAGCGGTTTCATGCTCAAGTCCGACGCTGAGAAGGTGAAGGTCGGCAACTTTGATGACAACCTGGGTTTGCTCAAGGACTGCGACTTCATACTGGAGGCGGTGGTTGAGAACCTCAAGATCAAGCAGGACCTGTTCGCCAAGGTGAAGAAGCACTGGAACGGGGAGGCGATCGTTGCCACCAACACCAGCGGCATTCGTTTGAAGGAGATCGCAACCGCCATGGACCCCGAGATGCAGAAATATTTCGTGGGCATACATTTCTTCAACCCGGTGCGCTACATGCACCTTTGCGAGGTCATCCCCTGGGCCAAGACCAAAAAGGACATCGTTGAGTTCATGGCCTGCTGGGTTGAGCGGGAGCTGGGCAAGGGCGTGGTGCTGGCCAAGGACACTCCCAACTTCGTGGCCAACCGGGTGGGCGTGGGCGGGCTGATCTACGCCATCCGCGCCATGGTCGAGATGGGACTAAAGATCGAAGAGGCCGACCTGGTCATGGGCATTCCCATGGGCCGGCCCAAGAGCGCCATGTTCCGGACCGCGGACATGGTGGGACTGGACACCCTGGTCCACATCGCGCACAACACCGCTCCCGTGGTGAAGAAGGACGAGGCGGAGACCTATTTCATGCTCCCCGCGTTCATCGAAAAGATGGTCGAGAAAAAGCTGCTCGGCAACAAGACCGAGGGCGGGTTCTACAAGCGGATCGACAAGAAGAACATCAAGGTCATCGACCCCAAGAGCCTCGATTACGTTGAGCAGTCCGCGGAAAAGAGCGACAAGCTCGGCCTGGTCAGCTTTGAGAAAGACCCGGGCAAGCGGATCAAGTCCGTGGTCAACATGGACGACAAGTACGGCAAGTTCGCCTGGAAAGTGTTTGCCGGCGGGAGCATTTACGCCGGGGAAATGGTCGGCGAGATCTGCGACAGCATCGTGGACATCGACAACGGCATGAAGTGGGGGTTCAACTTTGACCTGGGGCCGTTTGAGGCCTGGGACGCGGTCGGGCTCAAGGAGTCGGTCGCACGCATGAAGAAAGATGGCCTGAAGGTGCCGAAGAAGATTGAGGAAATGCTGGCCAGGAAGAAGACCTCATTCTACATCACCAAGGCGGGCAAGCGTTTTTATTATGATTTCAAAAAGAAGAACTATTTGCCGGTGGCGGAGAACCCGAACATCATCCTGCTCAAGGACCTGCGCGCGCAGAAAAAGGTTGTTGACTCCTGCGCAACCGCCTCGATCATTGACCTGGGCGACGGGGTGTATTGCGTGGAGTTCCATTCCACCATGAACGCTCTGGACTCGGACATGTGGCGGATGATGAACAAGGCCCTGGACCTTGCCGAGGAAAAGGGCGTTGGGGTTGTGATCGGTAACCAGACCAACGAGCTTCCCGGGGCGTTCAGCGCGGGCGCCAACATCAACGTCATCCTCCAGGGCGCCAAGCAGGGCGCGTTTGACATGATCGAGAAGGAATTGAAAGTGTTCCAGGACTTGAACCAGCGGCTGACCTATTCGCCGGTGCCGGTGGTTGCGACTCCGCACGGGCTGGCCCTGGGCGGGGGCTGCGAGGTGTCCATGGCGGCCAACAAACTGGTCTGCGCCGCGGACCTTTACATGGGCCTGGTGGAAGTGGGCGTGGGCCTGATCCCGGGCGGGGGCGGGACCATGATGCTGCTCCGCAACTTCCAGTTCGGGACTCCCAAGGCCGCCAGGCTCAACAACATGCAGCAGCATACCCAGCCGGTGTTCGAGCAGATCGCGACCGCCAAGGTTTCCGATTCCGCGGCCCATGCCGTGGAGCTCGGGTTCGTGAAGCCCACGGACAAAATCCTGTTCAACCGCGACCACCTGGTGGCCGAGGCCAAGCGCGAGGTGCTGGGCATGGCGGCCGCGGGGTTCAAGCCTCCCAATAAGACCAAAATCCAGGTCATGGGCGCGAGCCTTTCGGGAATGGTCAACGCCGCGCTCTATAACATGGTGCAGGGCGGATACGCCTCGGAATACGACGCGTTCATAGCCAGGAAGCTGGCGTGGATTCTGGGCGGAGGCGACGTGGCGGAGAACTCGCTGGTTGACGAACAATACATCCTGGACCTTGAGCGCAAGGTGTTCGTGGAACTGTGCGCGGAGAAGAAGACCCAGGAACGGCTTGAACACATGCTGCTCAAGGGCAAGCCGCTTCGTAACTAAACCTGGAAGCATAAAGGAGGCATGAAAATGAAAGACGCTTTCATAGTTTCTTCGGTAAGGAGCGGCGGGGGCAAGTCCGGCAGGGGCGGTCTCAAGGACACCCGGCCTGACGACCTTTGCAGCCAGGTGATCAAGGGCGCTTTGGCCCGGGCGCCAAACCTCAAGCCGGAGTTGATCGAGGACTTCGTGCTCGGCTGCGCTTTCCCCGAAGCCGAACAGGGGCTGAACGTGGCGCGCCTGGTCGCGCTCAAGACCGGGATCGGGCCCAAGGACCCCAACCGCTACGGCATCCCCGGCGTGGTGGTCAACCGGTTCTGCTCCTCGGGACTGCAGGCCATAGCCATTGCCGCGCAAAACATCATGGTCGGCTGGAACGACGTGATGCTGGCGGGCGGGCTTGAGTCCATGAGCCGGGTGCCCATGGGAGGGTTCATCGCCCGTCCCGACCCGGAGATGGGCGCAACCTATCCTGAGCCTTACGTGTCCATGGGCATCACCGCGGAGATCGTGGCCGCCAAATACAACGTGAGCCGCGTGGACCAGGACAAGCTGGCGATGCGCTCCAATAAGCTCGCGGCCCAGGCCCAGAGGAACGGCTGGTTCAAGGAGATCGTGCCGGTGCAGGCCGTTAAATACGGCTTCAAGGACGGCGTGGCGGTGAAGAATCGTTTCACTTTTGAGGCGGACGACGGCGTGCGGCCGGAGACCTCGATGGAGGGCCTGGCCAAGCTCAAGCCGGCGTTCAAGCAGAACGGGACCGTGACCGCGGGCAACAGCTCCCAGACCACGGACGGCGCGGCCATCTCAATCCTGATCAGCGGCGAGAAGTGCCAGGAACTCGGGATCAAGCCGCTCGCCAAGTTCCATAACTTCCAGGTCGTGTCCTGCCCGCCCGAGGAGATGGGAGTCGGGCCGAGATGGGCCATCCCCAAGCTTTTGGACAAGGTCGGGAAAAAAATCGCGGACATCGATTTGTTTGAGATCAACGAGGCGTTCGCCTCCCAGGCCTGGTACTCCATCCGCGAACTGGGCGTGCCGGACGAGAAAGTGAACGTCTGCGGAGGCGCCATCGCGCTCGGCCACCCGCTTGGGTGCTCGGGCGCCAAGCTCACCGCCACGCTTATTGCGCAGATGCAGCGGCTGGGCAAAAAGTGGGGAGTGGTCTCCATGTGCATCGGCGGAGGCATGGGCGCCGCGGGACTGATTGAAATGGTTGAGTAGTTTTTGCGGCTGAATTTGACTCGGGGCGGTCTTCGGGCCGTGCCGTGTGATGGGGAGAGGGCTGCGTCTTCCAGGGACAACCGGCGCCGGGAAAAGGCGTTGGCGATCGACTCGGGCCGTGATATAGTGTGAAAATATGATTTCAAGGGTCAAGGGACTTCTTGAAGGGCTGCTGGTCTTGTTGTTTTTCGCGGCCCTGGTTATTCCGATGTATTATCCCATCAGCCTGCATCCCGGGAGCATGCTGCCGGATAAAGGCGACCCGAGCTTGTACGTGTGGATTGTCGCCTGGGACTTGCATAAGTTCCTCACCGGCCTGAGCGGCTTCTTTGACGCCAACATTTTCTGGCCATACAAGGACACGCTGGCCTATACCGATCATCTCATCGGGTTGGCCCTGATGGCGGCCCCGGTCTATTTCCTGACCGGGAACATCGTGCTCGCCTGGAATTCCACCACCATCGCAAGTTTCATTCTCTCCGGCCTGGCCATGTATCTGCTCTGCCGGGAATTCCGAGTCAGCCGGGGCGCGTCCCTGATCGCCGGGGTCATCTTTACTTTTTGTCCCTGGCGCTACGCCCATTACGGCCATACCACTTTTTATGCCTTCCAGTGGGGGCTTTTCGCGCTGATCTTTCTGCACCGCGAAATCGATAACCCGCGCTGGGGTCGCGCCTTGCTTTATGGCTTCTTTTTCGCCTTCCAGGGTCTAAGCTGTCTATACTTAGGGGCATATCTCGGCGTGACCTCGGCCGTTGTCCTGGTCTATGAGTTTATTCGCCGCGGTTACCGCCTGCCGCGCGCACTATTCGTTCAGCTTGGAACGGCCATGGCGATTGCCCTTTTGCTTTTGACGCCAATCTTGACGCCTTTTTTCCGGGTGTCCAAAGAGCAGGGCGTGAAACGGACCGAGCGGGATTGCGTGCGCCTGTCCGCGGACCCTTTCGATTACCTGGCGGCGCCCCCGCATAACAGGATCTATGGGGCCACCGGCAGAATCTTCAAGAGCCGGTTGAGTTACAGCCCATGTGAAAACCAGCTTTTCCCCGGCATCGTCCCGGTCTTGCTCGGGCTTGCCGGCCTGTTTTTCTATCGAGGCAAACGGCCGGCAAAAGACAGCCGCGGCAGGGGTTTTCAAATCCAATGGGAGCGTCACCAGGCAATTTATTTCACGGTCGCCATCACCGCATTCGTTTTATCGCTGGGCCCCACCCTGCACGTTTACTGGAAGATGCTTTACATCCCTTTGCCCTACAAGCTGTTGTATCATTTTGTGCCGGGCTTTGCCGGCATGCGGGGCGTGAGCCGGTTCGCCTGCGTCTTCATGCTGGGTCTGGCGGTCCTGGCCGCTTTCGGATTTGACCGGGTGGCCGGCGCTTTGCGCGGGCCGGTTAAACGATCCCTGGCCGCGATGGCATTCATGCTTGTCATTCTCGCGGAATATTTTTCATCACCGGTGCCGCACGCCGAGGTCCCGACGGGCGAATCGGTTCCGCGCGTTTACCAATGGCTGGCCAAACAATCCCCGGTCGCGGTGGTCGCGGAACTCCCGCAGTGCTCGCGCTGGCCGGGGGACAGCAAAGACTTCTCCGAAGTAACCGGTTTCATGTATGCCTATTATTCAGCCTTTCACTCCTTCCAGCCCACCATCAACGGCCAAGCAGCATTCCTGCCCCCATCCCAAAAATTTATCTGGAGCGTCCTTTCCACCTTTCCTTCCCCGGAATCGATCAACCTGCTCAGGTATTTGGGAGTCAGCTTCGTGGTCTTGCATACCGACAAGTATTTGGGAGATGAAGGCAAAGGCATAGCCGGCCGGGCTTCCGCGCTCGCCTCGGATCTTCGGGCTGTTGGGTCTTTCGGTCCCGACCTTGTCTATCAGGTTCCGGGAACGCTCGGTCCCGGGTCAAGACTTTCGATGGAGGGGCTTGCCATCAAGGACGCCTTTTTGCCGGCGCGGCTGCGGCCATATCCGCTCATGGCTTTCAGCATTGAGCTTTCGGACCAAGGCATGTGGCCGGTCATAAGCACCAAGCTCATGGAGGTTGAATTAACGGTTTCGGAAAAGGGCCGCAACCGGGCGCCAACTCGGCAGCGGGAAAAGATCAATGTCACTCTGCTTCCCGGCCAGTCGCGCTGGTATGCGTTCAATGTCCCGGGCCCGACTGAGAACGGGACTCACCGCCTGGAGGTCAGGGTAAGATTCCCGGAGCTGCCGGGCGTGGACCGGAGCTTCGCATTCGATTTGGAAGTCGGGGACTTCAAGGACAGCCGGACCCCGGGCGTGTTAAAAGCGGAATTCACCGTATTGTCCGCTCCTGCGGAGGCGAGTCCCAACCAGGCAATCCCGATCCAACTCAAGATAAAGAACGCGGGCGATACCCTCTGGCTGGCCCTGCCGGTGAAAAAGAATTCCAAGCGGGGCGTGATCGGTCTGAAGGCCAGGGGATGGTACCGGGCTGGTCAAAAACAGGTCAACGTGCATACTCCTTCAACCCTGGGCTTGGGCAGGTCTTTGGCCCCCGGGGAGGAGACCACGGTTACGCTTTCTCTTTGGGCGCCTGAAGCACCCGGGGACTATTTGGTCAAGCTGGACTTGGAGGACCGGGACGTGGGCTGGTTTGAGGACAAGGGTTCAACTCCGCTTTGGATTCCGGTCTCGGTTCGGATAGTCCAGTGAGCGGAATGTCTCCGCCCCTGGTCAGGAGCTTCATTCCCTTGTTGATTTGACAGGAGCGGCCTGTTCCAATATATTGGGACACGTTGGTCTCCGGAGCATCGCGACCAGCCCTTTAACCGATGGACGTTACAGAGCAAACCCGGATCAAACAAAAGGCCGGCCAAGGCGTATTCATCCTGGTCCTGCGTTACGGGCTTTGCTTTCTTTTGAACTTTGGCGGGAGCGTCTTGCTGGTCCGGATTCTGGGCGCGAAAGTATGGGGACAATACGCCCTTTCGTTTTTTGTGTTCACCTCTTTCATTTTCGTCACCCAGGGACTCTGGGGTTACATCATCCAGAGGCCGGAACCGCCGCAAAAACAACTGGGTATGTGCTTTCTCATCCAGCAGGCTCTGTCGCTGGTCTGGGGGATTGTAGTACTTGTCGGCTTGAACCCCCTGATCGTGCGCCGCTTCGGCGGAGAAGGCGTTGGCTTGATGGTCGCGGGCGCGGTGCTGGGCGGATATTTTTATTCCTGGCGATGGCTCTTGAGCGCCTGGCAGGAGCGCAAGATGGACTACGTGGGGGTGGGCGCCAGCGAGGTGCTTGACGCCCTGGTCTTCAACCTCACCGCGGTGGCTTTTGCGCTGGCCGGCTGGGGGGTCTGGGGGATCGCGATCGGGAACGCGGCGCGCGGCCTGGTCTCAGCCATCTACATGCTTTTCCGTTCAAGGCTCCGGATCGAATTCGTCTGGAAATGGCAATACTTGAGGGAAATCTTCAGTTTTGGCCTGCCTTTCATGATGTACACTTCCCTGCAGTGGCTGCCCACCCAGGCGCTGCCGGTAATGGTCGGGTTTTTCCTGGGACCCGCGGCCCTGGGATACGTCAACATCGCGTACAAGTTCATGGAATATCCCAGAGTGCTGGTGGCCCTGGTCACCAGGGTGTCGTTCAACTATTTTTCCAGGCTGGCCTCGGACACGGAGTTGTTCCGACAGGAGGCGTTCAAGAGTTTCGAAGTGTTATTTTTCCTCCTGGGACTGGCCATCACTGTTCTCGCGGGTTCGGGCCTGGTCTGGCTGCCGGTCATATACGGCAAGGACTTTAGGCTCAGCGCCGTGATCATGGCCCTGGTTTCCATCCCTTTCTTTGTGAACGGATGCCTGACTTTTTTCGCGGCTTCGCATTCCGCGAGGGGAAGAGTGAAAGAAGTGGCATTGGTGCAAGTGGGATACAACGCTGTTTTCTGGGCTTCGGCTCTGGTTCTTATCCCCCGGCTCAAGGACTGGGGACTGCCGGCCGGCGAATGGATCGCCCTGCCCTTCGGTCTGTTGTTGGTCTATTTCGTAAGCAGGGACATCGGCAGAATCTGGCCGCTCTCCAAGCTGACGCACCTCCTGCTCTCAGCCATAGCCATCCTCGGCTCTTCTTTCCTGTTCTACCGCGAACTTTATGCCTGGGGGTTTTTGACCTTTTTTGCCGGCATCGCCGCATCGGTTCTTGTGCAATTCAAGACGGCCAGGACTGTTATGGGGTATGCGGGTCAGTTGTCCATTTGGTTCAAATGGCGAGTTCCTGAACAGCCGCCGACCATGCGCCAACCATAAAATCTCCTGTCACCCTCCGGGACAGCCGGCCGGATATTTGACTTCTACGTTCTTTCCCGGTATATTCGGCGCGCCCCTGGGGCAATTCACGGGAGGTGACGGGATATGGGGCCCAAGTGTCCGCTTTGCTCAAACCAGTCAAACTTATCGCGCCTGGAGAAATGGGGAGAGTATGAAATTTTGCGGTGCGGGGAGTGCCGTCTGGATTTCTCCTGGCCCATGCTTGCCGGAACCAAGGAATGGTATGACAACGCCTATTTAATGAGAAGGGTGGTTCCCATGCCCAAGGTCCGCAACTATTTCCGGCTCGGGCTGCACAGCCTGCCTAAAGGATCCAAAATTCTGGACATAGGATGCGGTGAGGGAGATTTCATCGAATACGCCGCTAACCGGGGCTGCCAGGTCTGGGGCATGGATTTTTCCGCGGAAATGATTGCCATGGCCAAAAAGCGGGCGCCGCAGTCGAAATTCTTTGCAGGAACACTCGAGGAATTCCTCCAGGAGCATCCCGGGGGGAAATTTGACGGCGCGACCATGTTCGAAGTAATCGAACACTTATCCGACCCGCTATCAACTTTAAGTGAGGTGAAGAAACTGTTGAAGCCGGGCGGCAGAGTAATAGTTTCCGTCCCCAACCAGGAGGCCTGGCCGGTAAGTCATTTCGTTGACCATCCTCCTCACCACCTGACCTGGTGGAACAAGGAGGCATTAATTCTCCTGGCTCAAAAAGCCGGCTTTGAGGCGGAAAGCGTCAAGACCACAAGTTACCTGGTTTCCCTTCATTTCCTGGCAACCTATCTTACCACCCAGCTGCCGCTCTACGTTTTGCTGGGTCAAAAGCAAAAATTTCTCGGCAGCCGCGCCACCGCGGCCGGAGACGCGGATTTGGGCAAGTTGACTTCTTCATTCTTGCATAACTTCGGCCCCTGGCTGAGAAAAATAAGGAATGCCATTTACTGGCCGGGGGTGTTGCTGCTCAGCCCTTTCCTGTGGCCGGTGGTTAAGGGGACCAGCCTGGTGCTGTCAGCAAAATTCAGCGCCTCCAAGTCAGGATCATCCTGAGAGGAGTTCAGATCAATTTGCAGGATGAGTTTGGCGGAAAAGAAGGTTTAAGGGCTGGAGCCCGGACCAGCGATCCATGGCCGGCGCCGGCGCCGGAACGGCCTGGAAGAAGGGCATGAAGATAGGCCTTGACGGAAGAATGCTGACCCTCAAGCTGTCAGGGATCGGCCGCTACTCGCTTAACCTCTGCCAGGGACTTTCGCGGCTCGCGGCCGCGCCCGAAATAGAAATACTGCCCTCAGTCCAGGCCGAGGTTCCAGCCGGCGTTTCGCGTTCTCCCAGATATATTTCGGAGAACGCGCTCTGGCGGGCTTGTTTCAGCATACCCGCCTGGGCCAAGGACAGGCGATTAGACCTTTATCACGCCACCAACTACGGCGCCGGTCCGCTCCGCCCAATGCCGGTTCCCTGGATCTTGACCATTCACGACCTGTTCCCGATTACTCACCCCGAATTTTTCCCGCGCTATTTCTCCTATCGCGCGGCCTGGCTGCTGCGGCGCCATATATCCCGCGCCGATTGGTTGATCAGCGATTCCCGCTTTACCGCCGAGGAAATGGCTGCGCTCTTGGGGGCTGACCGCCAAAAAATCAGCGTTGTCCATTGCGGCATTGACCTTGAATTCTGGACGCCCAAAGACCCGGGACTGGAAAAGCAGGTCTTGGAAAGTCATGGCTTGAAAGGTCCTTATCTTCTTTTCGTCGGCGTGTTAAACCCGCGCAAGAACCTGCTCGGATTGCTCAAAGCTTTTAATCAACTGGTCCTTGAAAACCAACACCTTGACCACCGACTGGTGCTGGCCGGTGCTTCGTATTACAAGGCGGACGAACTGCTCAAATTCGTCCGCGAAAATCGGCTGCAGGACAAGGTCATTTTCACCGGCTTTGTCAGAGACGAGAGCCTTCCGGCGCTCTACCGGGGGGCAACGGCGTTTGTTTTCCCGTCCTTTTTCGAGGGCTTTGGCTTTCCGGCGCTCGAAGCCCAAGCCGCGGGAACCCCGGTCATTGCTTCCAACACCTCTTCCATACCCGAGGTCTGCTCGCCTTCAACAATCCTTGTTGACCCGCAAAAGCCGGAGGAAATCGCTCAGGCCATTCATCGTGTGCTCAATGATTCCTCACTCCGCAGCCGCATGATCAGTCAAGGCATGGCTTTCAGCCGGAAGTTAAACTGGCAGACCACCGCGGCCGAGACGCTTTCGGTCTATAAAAAGCTGCTTTCCCGCTGATCTCCAAATATTTGCTTCCAAAAACGTTTGCTCCTATAATTTGCCCAAATCCCGCGTTCCGGTTTGGCTTGGGATCAACGGCAATGAAATTCGCAATTACCCTTGACCCGCTGGCCGCGAGGCGCGGAGAAGATTTTTTGAGGTGAAAATATGGCGAAGAACAAGGCATTAATTACCGGGATTGGCGGGCAGGACGGGTCGTATCTGGCGGAACTGCTGCTCTCCAAAGGGTATGAGGTCCACGGGATTGAACGGCGGGTTGCGCTTGAAGACCCGGGGTATCACCTTTGGCGGCTCCGGCATATCCTGGACCAGGTCACGCTTCACGGGGCCTCGATGGAGAGCTTTGCCAGCGTGTTCAAGGTGGTGGAGCAAGTCCGTCCGGACGAACTCTATCACCTGGCCGCTCAGAGTTTTGTCAGCTACTCCTTTGAAGACGAATTTTCAACCATGAACACCAACATCAACGGCACGCATTACGCCCTGGCCGCGGCCAAGGAGCTCGTGCCCGGCTGCCGGTTCTATTTTGCGGCCTCCAGCGAGATGTTCGGCAAGGTCCGGGAGTCGCCCCAGACCGAAGCCACGCCCTTCCACCCCCGCTCATCCTACGCCATCTCCAAGGTCGCCGGCTTTGACCTGACCCGGAACTACCGCGAAGCCTATGGGCTGCATGCCTCCTCCGGCATCCTATACAACCACGAGTCCCCGCGGCGGGGGTTTGAATTCGTCACCCGAAAGATCACCCGGCACGTCGCCCTGATCAAAACGGGCCGGGCCAAAGAACTGAAGCTGGGCAACCTCGAGGCCCAAAGGGACTGGGGGCACGCCCAGGATTATGTCCAGGCCATGTGGCTGATGCTCCAGCAGGAAAAACCGGATGATTACGTCATCGCCACCGGGGAGACTCATTCGGTCAGGGAATTCGCGGAAAAGGCGTTTGCCTGCGCCGGCATGGATTACAAGCAATACGTGGCGGTGGACCCTAAACTGTTCCGGCCCGCGGAAGTGGAACTGCTCCGGGGAGATGCCTCCAAAGCCCGCAAAGCCCTGGGATGGGAATACAAGCGCGTTTTTGACGACCTGGTAAGAGAGATGGTCGAGGCCGACCTGGAATCGTTAAACAAGAACCCCTGAGCAAGCCGGAAAAGTCCCGCCTGCCCGCGGAAAACCTGCGCCCAGTTTGCCAGGCCGTCCATTTACACTTATAATTTCCCGGGTGGCTGGATTATTTATCCGGACCAACCGTCCAAATGAAAGTCGCCATTGTCTATGACTGGCTCACGCAGATGCGGGGGGGGGAGAGGTGTTTGGAGGTCTTCTGCGAACTATTTCCCCAAGCGGATCTCTACACCCTGCTGCACATCCCAGGCGCCTGCTCCGAGACTATTGAGCGGATGAAAATCCATGCCTCCTTCATCCAGAAAATGCCTTATGCTTACAGCAAATACCGCAGCTACCTCCCGCTCTTCCCCTTCGCCATCGAGCGGTTCAACCTCAAGGACTATGAGCTTGTTTTCAGCTCCAGCCACTGCGTTGCCAAGGGCGTGATTCCGGGACCGGAAGCCACCCATATCTGCTACATCTACACGCCCATGCGCTACATCTGGGACATGTTTGACGAGTATTTTTCCGAGGAAAAAGTCGGCCGGGTGCAGAGGGGCATGATCCAGTCGGTGGCCACTTTCCTGCGAACATGGGACGCGGCCTCCAGCGACCGGGTGGATCATTTCATTGCCATCTCGCGCCACGTGCAGAAGAGAGTCATGAAATACTACCGCCGGGACTCCCAACTCCTTCATCCCCCGGTGGATACCTCCTTTTTTCAGCCCGGAGGCCAGGCCAAGGACTATTACCTGACCGTATCCGGCCTGGTCCCATACAAGCGGATCGAACTCGCCATCCATGCATGCAATCAGTTGAAACGCAACCTGCTCATTATCGGGACCGGCCCCGAAGCCTCTCGCCTGGCCCGCCTGGCGCGTCACCCGGGGATCAGGTTCCTGGGCTACCAGGACCAGGAGGCTTTGCGCAAATATTATCAGGAATGCCGCGCCTTGATCTTTCCGGGCGAGGAAGACTTCGGGATCGCGCCGGTTGAGGCCATGTCCTGCGGCCGGCCGGTGATCGCCTACGGACGCGGCGGAGCCCTGGACACCGTGGAGACCGGAGAAAGCGGCAATCCCACGGGTGTGCTTTTCCAGGAGCAGTCCACCCAAGCCTTGGTTCAGGCCATCCTGGAGTTCGAAAAATCGGCAAAGGAATTCAACCCCCAGGCGCTCCGCAGCCATGCTCAGACTTTTGACCGGAGCCTGTTCAAATCCCGGCTCGATGCCATGATAAAACAATTGAGCGGGCAATGAAGATCAGGAGTTAAAGCGATGTTCCGTCAAAGGACCCGGGTTTTCCGAGACCTCAACCTCGCGATCGACCTCGTCGGTCTGGAGCTGCTCTGGCTGTTCTGCTACTATCTTCGCTTCTACTGGATGCCGGTCTCTTTTTTCCACCGGGAGATAATCCCCTTGCAGAACTATTCCTGGATTTTCATATTTTTCCCCCTGATCTGGATCCTGGCCTCGCTGGAAGCCGGTCTTTACCGGACCACGTTGTCCCAGACCGGGCAGGTGACCGCGATTTTCCGGGTCGTGATTTTCACCATGTTGTTGACCATTGCCTTCAGCTTTTTGCTGCGCAAGTTCGAATACTCGCGACTGATTTTTACCTATTTTGCCTTCCTGAGCCTCGCGTTCCTCCTGGTCCATCGCTGGATCTGGAGCGCCCTTTTAAAGCGCCTGATTCAAAAGGGCCTGGCCAGGAGGACCATCCTGCTCGACTCCGGCACCGGCATGGGAAGGCACCTGGCCTCCCAGATTGAAGCGAATATGGAACTGGGGATCAGTCTCCTGGGGTATATTCCCTTGCCGGAACTCCAGCACGGTCAAAATTTCCCCGGCCTGGCCCGGCTGGGCGAGTATGGGGAACTGGAGCGCATACTCAAGGATCACCAGGTGCAATGCGTGCTGGTTTGCATGCCGCTGGTGGCCTCGGCAACGCTGGAAAAAGTGCTTAAGAATTTCGCCAACACCCTGGTTGACATCGTGTTCGTGCCCGACCTGCCCAGGACGTTCATCCTGAACCAGAAGGTCGAAAGCGTCGGCGAGTTTTCCTTCTTCCACCTCCAGACCACCAGACTGGTAGGATGGAACTTGGTTTTGAAAAGGGCGTTTGACTTCCTGGCCACGCTGATTTTTATCATCGCCTTTTCGCCCTTGTTCGCGCTTATTGCCGCGGCCATCAAGTTGAATTCACGCGGACCCGTTTTCTTCATGCAAACCCGGTTCGGCTGGAATGAAAAGGAGTTCAAGGTGTTCAAGTTCCGCACCATGGTTCAGGATGCCCCGGCCGCAGGACAACTGAGGGCGGCCAAAAATGACCCGCGCGTCACCTCCGTGGGCAGGATTCTGCGAAAGACCAGCCTGGACGAGTTGCCCAATTTGTTCAACGTGCTCAAGGGAGAGATGAGCCTGGTCGGGCCCAGGCCCGAGCCGGCCGGCTTGTTTGAGAAGGTCAAGGAATCCAATCCCCTTTTCACTTTCCGCCATAAGTTCAAGCCCGGAATGACCGGATGGGCCCAGGTCAACGGCCTGAGAGGCGGGGATTACCTGGAGAAAAAATTCGAATACGACATCTATTACATCCGCAACTGGTCCCTGCTCTTTGACCTCAAAATCCTGGTCATGACCACCTGGAAAGGATTCTACCATCCGGATAATTATTGAACCCGGAGCAGCCGCCGGACAGGTTGAAATGAACAGGTCAGCGCCGGGGAGCGGCGGAGGAAAAAACCGATGAAGGAAAAAGGATTGATTTTCGCGCTGGACGCGGAGAGCCTGAACCAGGCCCGGGAATGGGTGGGCCGGCTGGGCAAGAGCGTGGACGCGTTCAAGATCGGCTCGCAGTTTTTCACCCGGGTGGGTCTGGCCGCGGTCAAGCTTATCCAGGACCGCCAGAGCAAGGTCTTCCTCGACCTCAAGTTCCACGACATCCCCTTCACGGTCGAAGAAGCGGCCTACGAGGCCGGCCGCATGGGCGTGTGGCTGTTCAACGTGCACGCCGCGGGCGGGAGCGAGATGATGAAGGCCGCGGTCAAGGGCGCGGAAAAGGGCGCCAGGGAAATCGGCCAGGCCCGGCCCAAAATAATCGCGGTAACCGTGCTCACCAGTCTGACGGATTCCGACCTTGCCCAAATCGGCTACGCGGAAAACGCGGACAAGCTGACCGTCCGTCTGGCGCGGCTGGCGCTGGATTCCGGTTTGGACGGAGTGGTGGCCAGTCCCAAAGAGGCCGCGCTGCTCCGCAAGCAACTCGGCGAAAATTTTCTGATTGTCAGCCCCGGCATCAGGTTCGAGCCCGGGAAAGACGACCAGAAAAGGGTGTCCGGACCCGCGGAGGCGATCAAGGCCGGCGCCGACTATCTGGTGGTGGGCCGGCCCATCCGCGACGCCGAGGACCCGGCGCAAGCGGCGCAACTGATCCGGAAAGAGATCGAGGACGCGGCGAGATAAATGAGCGATCTTATCTATGGCGTCAACCCGGTCATGGAGCTGCTTAGGCGCAGGCCCGACCAGATCAGCGAAATCCTGACCTCCCGAAAAGAACAGGGCCTGGAGCAGATTATAAAGCTGGCCGGGCAAAAAGGCGTCAAGGTAAAATTCGGCTTCCGCGACGAGCTTGACCGCATCACCGGCTCCAAAGAGCACCAGGGGATCGCGGCCAAAGCCCCTCTCCCGGAACCCGCGGCCCTGGAAGACATCCTGGAAAAAACCGCCGCCAAAGAGACCGCGCTCATCCTTCTCCTCGACCAGGTCGAAGACCCGCAAAACCTGGGCGCCATCATCCGCTCCGCGGAGTGCGCCGGAGCGGACGGGGTGGTGATCCCCGAGCACCGGAGCGCGGCCATAACCGCGGCGGTGCACAAGGCCAGCGCAGGCGCCATTGAATGGATGCCGGTTTCAATCGTGACCAACCTGGCGCGCTCCCTGGAAAAATTAAAGGAGGCCGGGTTCTGGACCTACGCCGCAGTCGCCTCCGCGGCCCAAAACATCTGGCAGACCAAATTCTCGCCCAAGGCCGGCATCGTCATCGGCTCCGAAGGCAAAGGCATCCGCCAACTGCTGCAAAAGACCTGCGACTTCCAGGTCAGCATCCCCCTCTTCGGACAAATCTCTTCCCTCAACGCCTCGGTCTCAGCCGCGGTCATCCTCTACGAATTCCGCCGCCAAGTCCCGGCCAAGCCCCATCCGCAGGTGTAAAATAGCAGTCAGCAGTTCGTAGTTCGTAGCCGGGAAAAATTCGGGGGACAGACACTCTTGTCTGTCAACAAATGAGTTGTTTGACATCTCCGTTATGATTTGTCAAGCTGGACTTGGGAGAGGAGGGGAATAGATGAGGGAGTATAAAGATAAGAGCTGGTGGCTGGGGGCAACGCCTTACAGCGAGAACCCGCCTTTGACCGAAGATATCGAAGTTGACGTCTGCGTCATCGGCGGGGGCTTTACCGGACTCAGCTCCGCGTATCACATCAAAAAACAAAAGCCCAACCTGAGCGTCGCGGTGCTCGAGAACGAGGTCGTGGGCTACGGCGCTTCGGGCAGGAACGGCGGCTTCTCCATGCCGCTTTTGGGCTGGAACATCACCTACCTGGTCTGGGCCTTCGGGGCCGAGCGCGCCGCGCCCGCGCAACATTACATGACCGAGTGCGTCAAGCGCACCAGGCGGCTGGTGGAGGACGAAAAAATCGATTGTGATCTGGAATACAACGGGCTGCTGGTCCTCGCCCACAACGACTTCCAGTTCCGGGGACTGGAATCAGACCTCCGCAACTACCAGAAGGTCGGGGTCAACGACGTTGAACTCCTGGACAAGGGCGCGCTCAAAAACCGTCTCAACACCGCTTTCCACCTGGGCGCGCTCTACGAGCCGGACACCGCGATCTTGAACCCGGCCAAGCTCGCGCGCGGCATGAAGGCCGCGGTGGAAAGGATGGGCGTGGAAGTTTTCGAGCGCACGCCCGCCACCGGCTTCGACCCCGGCAAGCAGGTCATCGTGCACACGCCCAGGGGCAGGGTGAAGGCGGACTATCTCGTGCTCGCCACCAACGCCTTTACCGTGCAACTCAACGTCAACAAGGGCTGGTACGTGCCCATGTTCACTTACATCATCATGACCGAGCCGCTCGATGAGAAGCATTACCAGGAACTGGGATGGATAAGGCGCGAGGGCATTGAGGACCGCCGCCAGCTCGTGCACTACCTGCGCCTGACCGCGGACAACCGCCTGGTCTTCGGAGGACGCGACGCGCCCTACTACTACGGCAACCAGTGCGAGAACCGCGACAGTCATCAAAAAATATTCGCCGGACTCGAGCGCGACATGAAACAGTTCTTCCCCATGCTCGGCGACCTCAAGGTCACCCACCGATGGGGAGGACCGGTCGCGATCACCGCGTTCTTCGTGCCCAAGTTTTCCTATTACAAGGAATTCCGAAACATCGCCTACGGCATGGGATACTGCGGACACGGAGTCGCTCTCTCAACCTCCGCCGGAATGATCATCCACGACCTGCTCTTCAAACCCGACTCCGAACTAACCAGGCTCCTGTTCGTCCACAACATGGAGATGATGCTCCCGCCCGAACCGCTCCGCTGGCTCTTCGTCCACGCCATCAAGGACGGGTTGAGACTGTTTGACTATATTTCGGAATTATGAGATCGCGGATTCCAAAGCGGTGATGAAAGAGAAATGCTGAGCGCGGTTTAACTCTTATCAAACCATCAACTCTTGGCGACAAACTCCAAGGCCAGTTTGACGAGTTCGGGAATGATTTTGCTCTTGGGAATGGTCCTGGTGTGCTCGCCTTGCTCGTAAATCTGCACTCCCCTGGAAGTGCCCACCGCTCCCAGGTCCGCCAGCCTCGCTTCGCCCGGGCCGTTCACGATGCAGCCCATGATCGCGATCCTGAGCGGCTTTTCCACGCGCGCGAGTTTCCGTTCCAGAGTCTCCGCGGTCTTGACCACGTCGAACTCGGTGCGGGCGCAGGTGGGACAGGCAATGACCTGGACGCCGCGGCTGCGGATTCCAAGCGAAGATAAAATCATCCATGCCACCCTCACCTCTTCCTCCGGAGGCGCCGAGAGCGAGACCCGGATGGTGTCGCCGATGCCCTGGTAGAGCAGAATTCCCAGTCCGGCCGCGGAGGCCACCGCGCCCCGCAGCCTGGTCCCGGCCTCGGTGATCCCCAGGTGCAGCGGGTAGTCCACTTTTTGTGAGATGATCTCGTAGGCGCGCACGGTCTCGATTACGTCGCTGCTCTTGAGCGAGATTTTGATCAATTCAAACCCCTGCTCTTCCAGCATCCTGATTTCGCGCAGGGCGCTTTCCACCATCGCCTCCGCAGTCGGTCCTCCGTGCTTGGCCAGAAGCTCCCGGTCCAGCGAGCCCGCGTTCACTCCCACCCGGATCGGTATTTGCCGGAGCAGCGCCTCTTGCGCCACCGCCTTGACCTGCTCGGGCTTTTTGAGGTTGCCGGGGTTGAGCCTTAGCCCGGCCACGCCCGCGCGGATGGACCCGACCGCCATTTTCCAGTCAAACTGGATGTCCGCGATCAGAGGAAGCGGAGACCGCCGCGCGAGCTCGGGCATGGCCTTGAGCGCGGACTCGGTGTTAACCGCCACCCGCGCAAGCTCGCAGCCCCACTGCTTCAGACGCTTAAGCTGCGCCAGAGTCGCGCGCAGGTCCGAGGTTTCGGTGTTGGTCATGGACTGGACCGCCACCGGCCGGCCCCCGCCGACCTTGACCCCGCCCACCTCAACAATCCGCGTCTTGCGGCGAGCGATGTACAAGCTTTTGCTCTGGCTATTCATCTGACTTGCCGCGTTCTGTTCCGGCAACCGGATATTTTCCCCGCTTGCGAGGGAGCGGAGTAAGGCAAAAGGCGGTGAAGGGGATCATTGCAGGGTTGCCGCGTTGGTCTTCAGGACCCGCTTTCAGGATTGTTGGCGGCATGCTCGTTTTCGGAACTGTCCAAGGGCTCCCCGTTGAACTTGTACCCGCAGTGCTGGCACTCCTCCCGGTAATAGTTGACCACGGTATGGCACTGCGGACATTTCTTGCCCCGCCGCTTTTTCCGGCCCGAGCCGCTGCTGTGGCGATGATGTTGGTTATGATGCGATTCCTTTGCCACCGCCTCTTCAATCTCGATCTCCGAGAAACGGTAACCGCAGTGCTGGCAAACTTCCCGTTTCGCGCTGATGATGTTATGGCATTGCGGGCACTTTTTGCCCCGGTGGCGCTTCCGCTTCTCCTGCTCCACGGCTTCTTCCTTCTTCCTGCGGCTGAGCTGCTGGCGGAGGTAGATGATGTAGGCAACAACCCCGCCCACCCATAGCGCCACGATGAAAAAATAAATCAATTGATTCATACTGAAAATCATCCTAACTTCCTTTATAGTCCCGGCCTGAACAGCCTCCGCTCTTTTGTCTCTCCGGCCATTTCACAATCGGGAATAATTCTAATATATTATGGAGTAAATGTCCAGCAAGATACACCTGTTGCCGGAGATCCTGGTGAACAAGATCGCTGCGGGGGAGGTGGTGGAGCGTCCGGCCAACGTGATCAAGGAACTGATGGAGAATTCCATTGACGCCGGCGCCTCCCGGGTGGTGATCGAGCTGGAGGCGGGCGGCAAGCGGCTGATCCGCGTGTCCGACAACGGCGAGGGCATGAGCGCGGACGACGCCCTGCTCGCCATTGAGCGGCACGCGACCAGCAAGATCAAAAACGAGGCCGACCTTTTCGCCATCGGCTCGCTCGGCTTCCGGGGAGAGGCGCTGCCCAGCATCGCCTCGGTGAGCAGGCTTCTGCTCAAAACGCGCGACCGGAATACCGAGCCGGGCAGCGTTATCCGGGTTGAGGGCGGGGTGGTAAGGGAGGTCCGGAAAGAGGGCATGCCCCAGGGCACTTCCATTGAAGTCCGCAGCCTGTTCTTCAACGTTCCGGCCCGCCGGAAATTCCTCAAAAGCACCGAGACCGAGCTCGGGCACATCACCGAACTGGTCGGCAAGATTGCCCTGGCATATCCTTCAATCAGCTTCGAGCTTTACCAGCAGGGCAAGCCCCTGCTCCGCGCGCCCGCCGCCAACAAAATCCACGACCGCGCCTGCCAGGTGCTGGGCCCGCAACTGGCCGGAAAGCTGACCCCGGTGGATAAGGAGTTCCGGGACTCGCTCCCGGCCGGCCCGCTAAAGGTCCATGGACTAATCTCACCCGCACAACTAACCTTTTCCACCACCCGGCACCTCTACATTTACATCAACCGCCGCTACGTGCGCGACAAGCTCCTGACCCATTCCATACTGGAAGCCTACCGCACGCTCATCCCCAAAATGCGATACCCCGCGGTCATGCTTTTTCTGGAGATGCCTCCCCAGGAGGTTGACGTCAACGTTCATCCCACCAAGCTGGAAGTGCGGTTCCCTTCCGCCAACCGCATCTACCAGGCGGTGATGGATGCCATCCAGCCCGTGCTTTTGGCCGGACCGGGCGCGCTCCTTGCCCCGGAACCAGCGGAGCAGCAAAAGGACAGGGTGGAGCAGGCGGTGCAAAAATATTTCGAAAACCGGCCGTTCAGGCTCGAGCCCAAGCCGACCCAGCCCCGGATCAGCGCCCTCTATGAAAAGCCGCAGACCAATAGGGCGGCGGAGTTCCCGGCGAGCAGGCCGTGGCCAAAACCAACGGCGCCGCAAATTCCCGCAAGCGTCCCGGGAAAAAAAGCTGTTGCGGACGCCGGTCCCGCCCCGGGAATTTTCTCGGAACTGCGCGTGATCGGCCAGACCCATTCCAACTACCTGGTGCTGGAGTCGGAGGACAGCCTGATCATAATGGACCAGCACGCGGCGCATGAGCGGATCAATTTTGAGAAGCTCAAGGCGCAGATGGCCGGGAGCGAAATGAGCCGGCAGAACCTGCTCTTCCCCGAAGTCATTGAACTCAGTTACCAGCAGGCCCAGGCCATTGATAAAAACCTCGAACTCCTGCAAAGCCTCGGCTTCGAAATCCAGCCCTTCGGAGGAAACAGCTTCCTCGTCAAGTCAACCCCCGGGCTGCTCGAAAACCTCGAACTCCAGCCGCTGTTCGCGGACCTCGCCGACGAACTCGCCGAAATCGGAAAGATGAACTCGCTTGATGACCGCATCGACCACCTGCTCTCGGTGGTCGCCTGCCATTCCTCGGTGCGCTCCGGCCGGACGCTCTCCGACACCGAAATCCGGGCCCTGCTCAAGGAGTTGGACGAAAACCCGTTCCCGGGCCAGTGCCCCCACGGAAGACCTGCAATCTGGAAAATCCCGCTGCGCGAACTTGAAAAGAAATTCCGGCGATAGATGTATTTGGGGTCAGAGTTGAATGGCGCTAAGTTAAGCTCAATAATAGTTTTGGCCCAGCGGTTTGATAATAGCCCCGCGCTTATGGTCATCAACTGATTAAATGGACAATCCCGGTTTTGCGTTTCCTTTGCCCGGCCATTATGGGCATCAACTAATTGGATGGACAAGGCCGTTTCCGAATTCGATTGGCCCGGCCATTCATGGTTTGGACTGCGGTTGAAATTGCTTTTCGATAGCCCGGCCATTTATGGCCGGGAACGGCGACCGCCTAAAACCCTTGCTGCGGCCCGGGCCGCGGCCCGGGCCGCAGCGGGAGGGGGCGCGGCCGGGTTCCCCGGCGCTGAAGCGCCGGGCTATCGAAAGAATTGAATGCCGGTCAACTTATTTGGTTGATGACCATAAGCGCTTGGCTATCAGGCTCAACCTTAAATTAGCGCCATTCGGGTCAGAGCTAAACATTAAACATTATCAATTCGAGGTCATGGCGGTAGTTGCTCAGGGCTTGCATTTTCGGAGGGCGGACACGGCTCGCATTGCCAGTAAAGTGTAATGTGACGGGCCTGTTGCCCAAATCACAAAGCAATCTAAAATAGGCCCTCTCCCCTGCGTTCATCCTTCGCAGTAGTACTGCTACGGAGAATGGACGGGAGAGGGTGCGGGTGAGGGGGTTCGTCGGCCGGGCCGAACCCGCAAACCCTTGCCACTAAAGGCCGAGAGCCTAAGCGACCCTCACCACTCCTTCGTCCGCGAAACACGGGACTTCGGAGTGTCTCCGACCCAACCCTCTCCCCTCCCAGGGAGAGGGAGCCGCTTGTCAACAGCCGCAAAGAGATGGAAAAAATTTGGGCAACAGCCCCTTAAGGTCTGACCCCATTTACCTTGGTATGGGCGGGACCTGGGAGGCGAACCTTTCCGGGCGGTAAAGCGCTTCGACCGCGAGGTAAGAGGTGACCCCGGTCCAGAGGTGGGGGATGGAGGTGCGTTGCTGGGCGACTTTTCCCTGGCCGGGCATGTCGATCCAAATGGTTACTTCTCCGTAGCAGTCGGTCCCGGGCATGGGCACTTCGTTGACCAGGACTTTGACCGCCTTGTCGACCAGGGCCTTGTATTCGGGATTCCTCGCGCCGGCAATGCCCAGGATGAATACCTGCTCGCCGAGATAGGCGAACCCGGGCCGCTGCTTCTCCGCTTTTTCCGCCACGTCCTCGGCCAGGCTCTTCAGCAGTTTTTGCGCGCGGGGGTCGTCGTAACTTTCAAAAACCGGGGCCGGGAACAGGGTCCACTGCACCCCGCGCCACCCGCCCTGCTCAACGGTCTTTTCGCTATCGAGCCGGACAAGTATTCCCTCCCGGAGCGCGACCGCGGCTTTGCGCCATTGTTCGACCAGGGCCGGGTCCGCGCCCCAGCGTTTGCCGGCGTCGGAAGCGGAGCTCAAGCCCGCGAGCACGGACGCGGCCCCGTGCAGGGTTGCGCTGGGGAACGGGTTGTCGTCTTCCCAGATTTTCCTGGTCCAGCCTTTTTTCTTATCCACGTATTTCATGAGCGCCTGCGCCCCGAGCGTGAGTTCTTCCAGATGTTCTTTCTGATAAACGGCCCGCTCGGACTCGGGCACGTATTGTTCGTGCCTCCAGAGGTCCCAGATGAGCAGCGCGGTCTCGTCGATCTCAATGGGGATGATGCTCAATTTTCCGGGCCGGCCGTCGGTGTAGATGTTGGACGCCCAGTGTCCGGCCGGGTTGTAAAGCAGCGGCTTTGCTCCGAGCAGCCAGGCGATGCCGAAGGCGAGCTTTTCCCGGCGCTGGGTGCGCTTGTAGAATTCGATATGCGAGCGGGCCGCGTCATGAAACCCGGCGAGGTCCAGGGACAGGTCGTAGAACGAGCCGTCCCTCGGCCAGTCAAAATGATACGCGGGCTGGCGCGAGGGCGAGGCCACAATGGCCCCGCTTTGTTTGTCGCGCCCCACAAACAAATTCAGGATGGACCTTCGCGCCACCCGTTTCTCAACCGGCGTGGCCCGTTCCGGGAGATCAACCCGCTCCGCCATCGGTCTCCAGTCCGCAATCGCTTTTTGCCGGAGCGCGTCCGCGCCTTTTTCCCGGCCGGACTCGATGACCGCGACCGCGTCTTTGGCGCTCTTTCCCGCGGAGATCAATACCACCACCCGGTCCTGACCCGGCGAGATTTTTTTGCACAGGCCGGAATCGCTCTGGCCCAGGAAATAAACGGACCCGCTAAGATTGCCTTTCCGCGCTTCCTCACTCGCGGCCGGCGGAGCATCCCCCGCCACCGCCCGGCCCTTGCGGTCAGCCCCGACCTGGAACCCGTCAGGCCGGCCGTCAAGCCCCAGGGCAATGAAATAGCCGCCTTCCGGGTAAATCTGGTCGACCAGTTCGGGGGTGAATTTCTTCTTGAGATGCGGCGTGAGTCGGGAGGCGTTTTTCTTCAAGGGCAGAAAATAGAGAATGACTGCCTGGTCCGGGAGGTAGAGGGTTGCGAAGCCGGCTTTGGCGGAATCAGGCTGGCCGAAATAGGAGTTGTGCCGGTCAAAGGGGTCGATGGTGGCGTAGTAGAAAAATTTTTCCACGGCCTGGGAGTTGATTTTGAAATCCTGCACCAGCAGGTCCTGGTCCCAGTCCACCCACTGGCAGGCCTCGACCTCGGCGTCCTTGCGGGAGATGCTGGTGCAGAGCACCGAGCTCCAGTCCTGGTCGTATTTGCGGGAAGAGCTCCAGCTCGGGTCGCCGAACCAGCTGTAAGTCCCGTCGTTGAGATAGATTGCTCCCTTGGCGCCGAGGCTGGGGTGCAACTCGTAGGGTCTCCCGTAGCGGCGCCAGTCAAGGGATGGAGCGTCGTCTCCGTGGCGCATATCCTGCGGGCTCCACACCCCCATTACGCCGTAGGCCTTGGTGATGTAGCGCAGGTGGTCGTAGAAGCTGGGCGTGGGCCAGCGGAGATAAACCACCTCGGACCACGGGCTGACCCCGATGGTGAGCCGGCCGTTGCCCAGGCCGGTGACCGCGTTGGTGCCGCCGGCGTTGTGCTCGGAGGCGAAGTCCGCGCGGAGCAGCGGGTCGTCCAAGGCCGGGGTCTTGGACCGGACTTCACCCGCCATGAATAACACCATAAGACCGATTGCGGCCGCAAATATTGTCTTTGCCATTTCCTTCTCCTGTCCCTTTCATTTCCGTCCTGAAAAAGAATATTACCAACCAAATCCGGCCGCGTCCAATGAGGCCGGGCGCGGCGGCCGATCCATCCTTGGCAGGGCCCGAATGAGGGTGTGTCCCCGCGATGCCCGCGGTTGAACTCCATGCCCGGGGCAAGCGCCGGGGAAGACGGGAGCCGGCGCATTCCCAAGTTTCATTGATTCCCGGTCTAAAAATGACTAAGATCAGTTTACCGTGGACAAGCGGACGAAACAGTTGGCCGAATTGCTGGTGACCTATTCGGTCAAGGCCAAGCCCGGGGAAACGGTATTGATCCGTGGGAACGACCTGGCCAAGCCTCTGGTGATTGCGCTCTATCGGGAGGTGATCCGCGCGGGCGCGCACCCCCGGCTGACCATCGGGTTCGATGAGACCGCCGAGATTTTCTATCGCGAGGCCGGCCGCGATCAGCTGCTCAAGTTCCCGGTCATTGCCGAGTTCGAAGCCAAAAACATTGACTGCCTGATTTCAATCATCTCCCCGTCCAACCTGAAAGCGCTTTCCAGCGTTGAGCCGTCGCGCATGATTGCGCGGGCGAAAGTGCTGAAGCCGATCAACGAATGGACCATGAGCAAGGTGCGCTGGAGCCTGGTCAACTATCCCACTCCGGCCCTGGCCCAGGAAGCCGAGATGAGCCTTCCGGAATACGAGGATTTTCTTTACACGGCCTGCCTGCAGGACTGGCCGAGACGGGCGAGGATGATGAAGCGCATCGCCGGCAGGTTCGCGAAGGCGGGCGAGGTGCTGATCACGGGCAAAGATACCGAGCTGAAGCTGCGGATCAAGGGCCGGAAGTTCATCATCGGCCGGGGCGACTTCAACATGCCGGACGGAGAAATCTTCACCGGCCCGGTCGAGGATTCCGCGCAGGGGAAAATCCATTACGAGTTTCCGGCCATTCACGGCTCGCGCGAGGTCGCGGGCGTCAGGCTTTGGTTTGAAAAGGGCCAAGTGGTGAAAGCCACGGCCGAGAAAAACCAGGACTACCTTCAGTCCATGCTGGCAAGCGACCCGGGCAGCCGCCGGCTGGGCGAACTGGGGATCGGGCTGAACTATTCAATCAAGAGGTTCTGCAAGGACATTCTGTTTGACGAGAAGATCGGGGGCACGGTTCACCTTGCGCTTGGGCGTTCTTACCCTGAGACCGGGGGCAAGAACCAAAGCGCCATTCACTGGGACATGATCAAGGACTTGAGAAAGGGAGGGGCGATATACCTGGATGGCAGGCTGGTCATGAAAAACGGCAAATACCTCATTTAAGGAGGCGCTCATGCCGCCACAGACGATTGAACGCTCCCATGATTTCTGGCTCACTCCCCGGGAAATTTTTTCCTGCCTTGAGCGCTACGTTATCGGCCAGGACCGGGTCAAGCGCGCGGTGGCCATCGCGGCTTACAACCATTTCAAGCGGGTGTGCGCCCCCCGGCTGACCGAGGGCAAAAGCCTGCGGCTGCCCTTGATCAAGAAGTCGAACATCCTGATGATCGGCCCGACCGGGTGCGGCAAGACCCACATCGCTCGCAACCTTTCGGAGATCCTGGAAGTGCCGTTCGTGGTGGTGGACGGCACCGAATACACCGAAGCCGGCTACTACGGCAAGGACGTGGAGGTCATGGTGGCCGAGCTTTTGTATTCGGCCAACATGGAGGTTGAGCGGGCGGAAAAGGGAATCATCTTCATCGACGAGATCGACAAGATCGCCCGCCGCCTGAACGGAATGAAAGACGGCTCTTCCGGCCGGGACATCCGGGGCGAAGGCGTGCAGCAGGCCCTGCTCAAAATGCTGGAGGGCTCCAAAATTTTCGTGCCCTACAACATCACCCAGCACTGGAACAAGCACGACTTCGTGCAGATGGACACCACCAACATTCTTTTCATCTGCGCCGGAACCTTCACCGACCTTTACAAGGGCGGCCGGCCGCGCCCCGCTGGTTTCAAGCGCAAGGAAAAGACCGGAGCCGCCAAGCCGGCGGAGGACCGGATCATGGTCGAGGACCTCCTTCAATACGGGATGCTGGCGGAGTTTCTGGGCAGGCTGCCGGTGATCGTGGAACTGGACGAGTTGACCGACGAGCAGATGATGCGTATCGTCAGGGAGCCGCCGGATTCCGTGCTCAACGAGTACACCCAACTCCTGGCCATGGACGACATTGAGTTGGAAGTGAGCGAGGCCGCGCTCAGGGGGATCGTCCAGGAGGCGCGTCGGAGGAAACTGGGCGCTCGCGGTTTGCGCTCCATTTTTGAAGAGGTGATGCAGGACCTGATGTTTGAAGCGCCGGAGAACAGGGGCAAAAAGGTTTCGCTGAGCGAATCCGATGTCAGCAAAAAAATCGGCCAGGACTAGCGCGGGACTGGCAATCGTCCCGCTGGAGCCGGAGGACACGGAAGCCGCGTACCGGCTCGACCAGGTCTGTTTCCCCGGTGAGATGGCTTTCCCCAAATACCTCTTCTCCTATCTGCTCAACTCCCCGGACTGCCTGTGCCTGGCGGCCAAGGACAAGGGCCGGCTCGCCGGGTTCATCATCGCCCAGGCCTTGAGCCCTCGCAAGGCCCTGCTGGTCACCCTGGACGTGGCCGAGGCTTTCCGCAAGAGGGACCTGGCCCGGAGACTGGTCCTGACCACTCATGCGTTTTTCCAATCGCGCGGGTTCAAGGAGGTTGAACTCGAAGTTGCGGTCAACAATCAATCCGCGATCAGTCTTTATGAAAAACTCGGGTACCGACGCCTGGCCTTGAAAAAGAAATACTACCCCGACGGGACCGACGCCATCCGCATGGAGAAAAACCTCTAGGCCCCGGGGACCGGGCGCTTGCTCCCGGCAGCCGCAGCCAGGCCAATTCTTGGTATTTATTTCTTCTGATAAAATGTTACGGGATGTCGGAAAGTTCAAATAGAAAAATTCTTGCGGAGGGAGAAACGCGCTGGACAAGAATGGCGCCCCTCCTCTACCCTCTGGCGGGCGTGGCCCTGATCTGGATCATGTTCATGCCCAACTTTGTCACCGGCCTGAGCGCGCTCCCGGCCGTGCTCGCGCACGACATCGGCTTCCAGTGGATACCCTTCAAGGACTATAACCGCTGGGCATGGTCGCTCGGCTGTTTCCCGCTCTGGAACCCTTACGTGTTCGCGGGAATGCCTTTTCTGGCTTTCAGCCACTCCGCCGCGCTCTATCCCCTGGGCTGGATTGTCACTCTTTTCGATTACGCCAAGGCCGTGAACTTCTACTACCCGCTCCACCTCTCCATCGGCTTCCTCGGACTCTACCTCCTGCTCCGAAACCTCAAACTGGGGCGAGCCCCGTCTTTGCTCGCGGCCCTCAGCGCCGTGCTCAGCGCCAAATTTTTCTACTTCATCCATTTCCTGCCCAGCGCCAACTCGAATTTCTGGGGGATATGGTTTTTCTTTTTCCTGGTCAAAATGACCAACCGGAAAAGCGCCTGGTTCGTGGCCGGGATGGCCTTGGCCCTGGCCCTTGAATTCCTGGGAGGAGATTTTGAAAGCACCTGTTACCAGCTCCTGTCCGCGCCCTTTTTTCTGCTCGCGCTCCCGGCCCGGCGCGCAAAATTAATCAACCCGGTCTGGGGCCTGTTCGTGATTGCCATTGCCCTGGGCATCCTGCTCTCCTTTGCGCAAACCCTGCCCCTGGCCGAATACAGCAGGTTTTTCCTGCGCAGCGCGGGGTTCTCCTTCGGGCAATTTGAATCCCGCATGCTCCCGGCCAAGCTGGCCTGGGCCCTGGTCTTCCCGCTTAAAAACCCGGGCTATCCGGGAGTGACGCCCGACGCCCCCGTGCTTTACCTCGGACTCCTGCTCATCTTCTTTCCCTTCGCCGCCCTCTTGCTCCAACGCAAGCTCGGGCTGTTCCTGCTCGCCGCGGTCACGCTGCTTTTTTCCTTCGGAAGCATCAAACCCCTGGACTGGCTGGTGTTCCACATTCCGCTGCTCAACCGTTTCGGGGCGCAGGAGCATTCTTTTTTCCTGTTCCAGATTTTCTGGGCCATGCTCGCGGCATACGGGATGGATCATGCCTTGAGAAAGCGGCCCGCGGTTTTGGCCTGGTTTTTCGGCTTCGGCCTGGCCATGACCATCTTCGACCGGGTTTATTTCGCGCAGACGAGCTGGCGGGCCGGGCTGATCTTGATCTTTGGCCTTGCCCTTTTATCCTTCGCCGGCTTGCGCGGCGCGAAAAAGTCCGCGGCCGCGCTCAAGACCGCGCCGATTTTATTGTTCCTCATTTTTCTGGCCGACGTCTATGCGGCCGCAGTCCTCTCAACGCCCGGCCGCCGGCCGGAGATTTTCGGCTTGATGGAGCCGCTGCAGCAGTTGCGGAGTTCCGCGGGGCAAAGCGGCGCCAGGAGCGTGGTGGTCTCGCGCATGGGCGTGGATGACCCGGACCTGCCTTATCACCTCGGCATGAGGACGCGGGTGGGGACGATTGACGGCTGGATCACCACCCCGCCGCTGCGCTACGCGAAATTCCTGGACCTGATCGAGCCGCGCTCGGTCAAGTTCAAGGACGGCAAGGTGGACAAGTTCGAGTTCAACGTCGCGTTCCGCGAGGGCGATTTCCTGCAGTCAAAGACCATGCCGCTCCTCGACCTGCTTTCACTTAAATATTTCCTGGCCCGGGGCCAGAACCTGAAATTCGCCTCGCCCTTCAGCCTGAACTTTTCAGCGGACGATGAATTGTATTTTTCCGCCGGCCAGAGTTATTCCCACCAGGTCTATTTTGAGGATGATGACGTTTTAAAAACCGGGTTCAGGGTGCCGTTGCCCTCTTCGGTTCTTTTCCTCGCGATTACGTTCACCGACCAGTCGGGCAGTCACCTGGTCTATGCCCGGATGCCCGCCGCGGAAATGCCCTTGGAACTGACGCTAAACCTCAAGCGCCTGGCCGGCCGGCCCGGGAAGCTATCCCTCACTGCCACTGAAATCGCGCGCAAGAATTATCCCTTCGCCCTGGTCAGCCCCAGAATAGAAAATCCGGACAAACCCATCCAGCGCATTGTCAACGGCCAGATCGAGATTTTCCAGAACCGGGAAGCCTTCCCGGAAGCTTTCCTCGTCCATTCCTGCAGGTGGGTCCCTGACGATGACAAACTCCTGGCCGAACTCCCCGGGCTTTCGGAGTGGGAGCTCTCGCGCGAGGTCATTTTATCCGCGGAATCGGTCTCCTGCCGGGTTGTGAAGTCCACGGGCGAGGAATTGAAAGCCCGCTATGTTGACCTTAACCAGTTGAAGGAACCGGTTGAGAAAATTGTTGACCTGCCGGACCGGCTGGTATTCAAGACCTATGCGCTGAAGCCTGCGTATTTTTTCCTCAACCACCAGTACCTTCCCGGCTGGAAAGTTTTCGTTGACCGCCGGGAGTGGCGAATCGAGCGGACGGACTACACCTTCCAGTCGGTGTTCCTTGACCAGGGACCGCACACCATCGAATTCCGCTACCAGCCTGCGGGGTTTGCGGTCGGTTTTTACGTCGGACTCGCCACTCTTTTCTCTCTGCTGGTCTGGGGCGGAACACTTTTCGGCCTGAATTTTTCCGGAAAAAATGGCCGCCGGACACCCCCGGTGGATTGACATTAATCGATTAGCGCTCAGAATAAAAATAATGGCCAAGTTCAAGATACCGGAGTGGCATCGCGTGCGCGCGGGCCTCAAGTCAGGCGCCCGGCAGTTGCTCGGGACGTTTTATCGCGCGGTGACGGTTTTCCGGGAGAACAAGGTCCAATTCCAGGCCAACGCCCTGGCCTACCGGACCCTGCTCAACCTGGTGCCCATGCTGGCGTTCATGCTGGGCTTCTTCACCTTGTTCCAGGGCATTCTGGGCAAGGAGGACATCGAAGAGGTCCTGAAGAAGGCGGTCTTCAAATACCTGTTGCCCAATTCGGAACTGGCTCAAAGCATTCTCTCCCGGATTGACGAACTCTTGAAAAGCGCCAAAGCCGCGTCCTATGTCGCGCTGTTTTTGCTGTTCTGGACTTCGATATTCCTGTTTGCGGCCATTGAAGATTCGATCAACACCGTCTTCAAGGTGCAAAGACGGAGGTCTTTTCCCCAGCGGGTCGTGCTCTTCACCGCCATCCTGGTCTGGGCCCCGCTCCTGGTCGGGCTCAGCATCTACCTCACCGCCTTCGTCCAATTCCAGACGATCCTGGACAGGATCAATGCCTCGCAGGTCCCGCTGCTGGTCCCGCTCCAGGGCTTCCTGCAATCGCTCGTCTTCACCACCGAATATATTACAACCTATTCGATCAGCTTCGGTCTCATATTCCTGGGAATGCTTTTCCTGTTCAAGATATTTCCCAACACCTACGTCGAAAACGGCGCCGCGGCCCTGGGCGCGTTCTTCTCCGCGCTCTTCTGGGAAATATCCAAGTGGGGGTTCAGCTATTTTGCGGCCGCCATGGCGCACAGCCGGCAGTTTATATGGGCCGGCTTCGCCGTGTTCCTGGTGTTCCTGATCTGGATGTACCTGACCTGGATCATTGTGCTCTTCGGCGCGCAACTGGCCTACATTTTCCAGCACTACCGCTATGAGCTGAAAACGACGCCGCTGAGAAAAAGGAAGATCAACCGTCTCTGGCTGGGTTGCGAGGTTATGCTTGAAATGGGCATCCGCTTCCTCAAGGGCGAGCAGCCGGTCTGCGTGAGGGACCTTGCTTCCCGCTTTTCCGTCGGCCTGCCCGAGTTGAGCGGCGTTCTGGACGCGCTTGAGGGCTCCCGCCTGATCGCCAAGGTTGCGGAGGACAACAAAAGAACATATGACATCTGCTACCAGCCGGCGCGCGAGCTTGACCATATCTTTCTCAACCAAATGGTCGCCGCGGTTGACCCGGACTGGAACCTGGAGCGGCCGGAACATCTCGCGGATCACAACCTCAAGCTCCGGGCCGAGGACCAGTTCATCGCCAGGTTGTTCCAAAACCTCAAGGCCGAGTTCGACCAGTCCTTGTCCCAGCGCTCGCTCAAGCAAATCCTGGTTGAAGAAATCCTCGTCTCCGAGCGCGAGCGCGGGCATAAACACGACGGCTGATTGCGCGCCGCCGTCGGTCCCTTCGGAAACCCTCGGCCCCAAGCGAATGCTTCAGCAGGAATAGTGCCCATAATTAATTATCATCGGGCCGCGCGTGATTTGGCACATGGCGCGGGCCGGAATTCTCGACTAGTATAGAAAAAGATGGGGAACCGCAAGGTCATAGTCGCGTTTTTCGGGCTGTCGCTTTTGGCGCACGTGGTTTTCGTGCGGTTCTGCAGCCTGGATTCCGCTTCGGTCAATGCCCGGGAACTGGAGGTTGCCGCCCACCGGGAGGTCATCCCGGTCAAGGTCTGGGTCAAGGAGGAGAAGCCGCTGGGAGCTGCGGAGGCTGAGATGCGGGACGCGCACCAGGTGATCGAGTTGCCTCCCGGTCCGGACGAGCAGCCGGAGCACGCCAAATACCTGGCGGAGAGGGCCATGACCGCGGACAAGGAAACCATGGCCCGTCCGGGCGCGCCTTTTGCCGGCCGCGGCTCGGCCCCGGTCCCCAGCCGGGATTTGTTCATCCCGGAGGCCGCGGGTTCGGAAAAGTCGGGCGCGGGCCAGCAGGGCCGCGGCGCTTTGGCTCCGGACAGGCTCAAGCTGAAACCGGTCGAGGCTGCGGAGCTTTTTGAGAAAGACGCGGGCCGGCCTCCGGCCGGCGGCTTTGGCGGAGCCGGGTATCAAGGCGGGGGCATCGATTTTCTGGGGGGAGCGGCCACGGGCGAGGTCACCGTGGCCAACGCTTACAAGTTCAAACACGCGGCGTTCTTCAACGAACTCAAGCGCTCGGTGGCTTTTTACTGGAATCCGCAGCCGGCGCTATGGCTGATCCCTCCGGTGAACCAGGACTTGGTGACCTTGGTCAGGTTCGTGCTGAACGCGGACGGCTCGCTTTCGGAAATCGAAGTGCTGTCCTCATCCGGGTACGACGCGGTCGACCGCGCGGCGCTTTCCGCGATCCGCAACTGCGTCCCGGTGTTCGGCATCCCGGAGGACCTGCTGGACCAGAACGGACGGCTCGCCATCAATTTCGGCTTTGTGATCGTGTTCGCGCCCGAGAGCGGGCAAGGTCCGCGGAGATAGGGAAACCGGGGTCAGGCTCTGACCGCGAAGCCGGGACCTGGGAGTTCTGGCCTGGCTGAAAAGACTTCGCGTTGAAAAAGCAAAAGAAAATAATTGTGATCGGGACCGGGAACATCATGCTTTCCGACGAGGGACTCGGCCCCCAAGCGGTGGAGCGGCTGGTGCAAAGCGGGCTGCCGGAGAACGTCAAGGCCTATGACGCCGGGGTCTCGCTCTCGACCATGCTCTCGCTCTGCGAGGGGTTTGACAAGATGGTGATCGTGGACGCGGTGCGCGGGGGCGGCAGGCCGGGGGACATTTACCGCTTCACCCTGGAGGAGCTGGAGCAGGACAAAAATCTTGACCTGTCGTTCAAGCTTTCGCTGCATGAAATTGACGTGCCCAAGGCCATCGCCCTGGAGCGGCTGGTGGCTCGTCTTCCGGAGGAAATAGTTGTCGTGGGGATGGAGCCTGAGAGCATGACTCCGGGCATGGAGTTGAGCGCAACGGTTGCGGGCCGGATGGAATCGCTGCTGGCCAAAATCCGGGAAGAGTTGGATAAATAATGCGCTGAGGCGCGCGCTTACTGCGACCCGCGCGCGGGCATGGAGGAATTTTATGAGCAGGCTGAAAGATGTCATCGATTCCGGGAAATTTGTCCTGACCGAGGAGATCACCGCGCCCAAGGGCGTGGACATCTCGGGCGAGATGGAGAAGCTGGAGAGGTATCTCAAGGGCAGGATCGATGCGATCAACGTGACCGACAACCCGAGCGCAGTGATGCGGATGAGCCCGATCGCGCTTTGCGCCAAGCTGGTGGAAGCGGGCTATGACCCGGTCTTGCACGTGACCTGCCGGGACCGAAACCGGCTGGCGCTCCAGTCCGAAATCCTGGGAGCCTACCTGCTCGGCATTCGCAACGTGCTGGCCATCACCGGAGACCCTCCCGCATCAGGCGACCATCCCGAGGCCAAGCCCGTCTTCGACCTCGACGCCGTCTCCCTGCTCCAGACCCTGGAAAAACTGCGCTCGGGCAGGGACCTCGCCGGCAACGAACTCAAGGGCGCCCCGGTTGACCTTTTCCTTGGCGCAACCGTCGCCCCGGGCATGGACCCGCAGGACGTGCAGATTTCCAAAATGGCCGGAAAGGTCGAAGCCGGCGCGCGCTTCTTCCAGACCCAGGCCGTTTACGAGCCGGACAAGTTCGAGAGCTTCATGAACAAGGCGCAAAAATTCCGCCGGCCGGTGATCGCCGGGATCGTGATCGTGAAGAGCCCGCAAATGGCCCAGCACATGAACGAGCACTTCGGCGGAGTGCACGTGCCGGAGTTCATGGTCCAGCGCCTGGATGCCGCCTCCAAAGACGACCGTCCCAAGGTGGCGATTGAACTCATGGCCGGCCTCATGAAGCAGATAAGGCCCATGTGCCAGGGGTTCCACATCATGCCCATCGGATGGGAAAGATACGTGCCGGAACTGCTGCAAAGGGCGGGACTGGATTGAATTTTTAAATGACGGACAAGAGTGTCCGTCCCCCGAAGAGTGTCCGCCCCCCGAATCTCGTTCCCCTGATCTTCAGCGCGAGGCGAGAGCGGTGAGCCAGGCTTTAAGGGTGTCGCGGAAAGCGGCGTCATCAATCGAGGCAAGCGCCTGGTCGATCTTTCGGGATAGTTCGGGATCAATTGACGGAGGCTTTTGGCCCGGGGTCTGCCGGGGGGACTCGTTCTTGATTTCTCCGATCCGGAAGGTGATGTCCTTGATGGTGCCTTTACCGAGCTCGCGGTTGAGCCGGGCCTTGATCTTGGGCCGGGCGAACCCCAACTCGTTCAGCCAGACCGAACTGCTGACCGCCACGATCAGCCGGCCGTCGCTGATCGAGACCGGCTGGGCGTTTTTTGCGATCTCCCCTCCCACCAATTGGTCCCAGACGTCGAAAATCCCGAGCTCGCGCAGGCGGTGCTGCTGGCCGATGCCGCGCAGGAATTTTTCCGCCAGCTTAGCCATTGCTACCGGCTTGCCTTTGCGATCCATTTGCCGTCCCGTCAATCCCCCCGGCCAAGCCTGGCCGGCATGACCGTTATTTGACCGCAAACTCGCGCGAGACCACCGCACAGTTGTCCGCCTGGTCGCACGCGCGCATGAAGACCATATGCGGCCCCTTGGCCAGGCCTTTGATGGAAAATTCGAATTCCTCGGCCTTCTCGTCCAGCACCCCGTCCTTGCTCGCGACCAACCTCACCTCCGATTCGTCCACGAAATACTCCAGGCCGGCGATGGCGCTGGTTGAGTCCTCCGCCTTTCCCGCGACCAGCGCCTGATCGCTGACTTTATAAGACAATTCAGGTTTGCCGGCATCGATGATGAACGGGCTGGAAATTTTCTCCGCGGTGAAGACTTCCTGGTCGGAATTGTCCGGGGCATCCGAGGCCGTGAGTTTTACCTGGTAAAACCCGTCGGGGAAGTCCGAGGCGTCCCACTGGTATGGGCTTGCCTTGAGCTCGTCGCCTTTGGCGAGCATGGTCCATAGCTTGTCGGAGACATTTTTGAGGGACAGTTCCAGCAACAGCCGGTCCTGGTCGGGATTTTCGATCCGCCAATTGATTTGCACTCGCTTGGAGGCGTCGCTCAAGACCTTTTTGTTTTTGCCCTGCTGAGGCTGTTCCTGCCCCTGCCTTTGCTGGCCGGCCGGGGTCACCGCTAATTGGGTGATATATTCGGCCTGGTTCACGTCGCGGTAGCTTATTTCAACCCGCTCTATCTCCGCGGCCTCAGAGGCCCATTCGGCCCGGAACTGAATGTATCTTGCCTGCGGGCTTTTGACCTCCGAGGGATTACCCGGGCCGACGTCCTGCCACTTGGACCAGGACGCGTCCGGCTCCTGGACGTTGCCCGAGCGGGTGGCGAATTTAACCGAGCCTTTTCCCGTCCAGTTGATCACGCCCCAGCGCGCCGGGAACTGCGCGTCCAGCACCTGGCTCTGGAAGCTGGACTTGGCCGCGCCTTTTTCGATCCGGAAAAGCTTCGCGGGCTGGGCCGTTCCTATCCAGCGCACCTCGCCCCTGGACCCGGCAAAACTCACCACCTTGCCGGTCTGCAGGTCAAAACTCAAAAGCACTTCTTCCCGGTCCGGGAAAACCCGGTAAACCCTGCCCTGGTCGTCAGTTCCGACGAAGAACCCGTTTTTTTCGTCGCCGTCAAGGGACAGTATGGTTCCCTGCTTGAGCAGGAAAATCAGTTGCAGGCCCTTGTCCGAATAAAGCCGGTAGATCGCGGCGCGGCCGCCTGGAGGTTTGGTAGGGCCGGCGCCGGGCTGCTCGCCTTCGATCTGTCCCATCTCGTCTTCCGGCGGGTCCTTGACCTGCAAGGACGACTGCGGGCTGATCGGCAACCCTTCCGGACGCGGCCCCAGTTCTCCCGGGGGAGGAGCCGAGCCCTGGTTCACCGCCACGATCAGGCTCTTGTCCGAAAGCATCCTCACCGCGGTGGCTTCCTCCTGCTGGAACGCGTAGAGCACCCGGTAAGAGCCATCGAGCTTGAAGCTGACCAGCAGGCCGGGCTTGGAGGTTGCGGCAATGTATTCGCCGTTGCCGGCGTCGATGATGTCCATCACCTGCTCGGCATCGAGCGAGATCACGTTTTCAACTTTGCCGTCCGGCTTGACCAGGACCACTTTCGCGGCCGGGCCGCCCCCGACCAGGACCCTGCCTTTGCCGATGTATTTCAGGCTGAAGATGTATCTCAGCCCGGGCTCGGCCAGCTTCTTGATTTCCTTGCCCTGCCGCAGATAAACCGCGGACTTGGGGATCACCGAGAAATAGACCGCGCCGGCTTCGCCCGGGACGATCTCGCTGACCGCCAGCCGCTCCTTGTCCTCATCCTGGAACACCAGCTCCATTTTGCCCGCGGAATAGCGGTAGAGCTTGGAATTGTTCCCGCTGCCGATCAGCAATTCATCGGCGCCGGTCTCGAGCATGGACCAGATGAACGCGGCGTCAACATTGATGTCCTTTACCTCCCTGCCGGCAAGGATTTTGCCTTTGGACGAAAGCTCCGCGGCCTGGAACTTGCCCTGCGAGAAATCATCCGGCTGGCTCAGCGTGATCCTCCCGGTCTTGGCCGACAGGAGCAGCGCCGCGGACAGACAAAGGAGCAATGGGGTCAGACCCTGACTTAGTGACTTAACGGTTGAGGCGGCAAATGGAAAATGCTTAATGGTTGGGAACTTCACTTTTTGATCCTCCCGGCTTCGGGTTTTACTTTCAGTTGCAGCGCCGCGGCGCCCTTGATGATGTAGGGGGTGTCGGCGATTTTGAATTCAAAGTCCTGCTGGCGTTTGGCCGCGGTATTGCCCGGGCCCGAGATCAGGGCTTGGGCGCTGGGCGGAAGCTCCCGCAGCCGCCCGCCGGCGTAATCGAGGAACGCGCCGGGCTTTTGGTATTGCATGACCAGCCAGGTCGGCTTGGGCAGCTTCTTGAAGGCATTGACGATGTCAAAGGCTGATTCCGGGGGCGCCACGTCCAGGGGCATCTGTTCCCCGCCTACGATTGACAGGCTGACCATCTCGCGGGAGCCCTCGGGGATTTTGAATTCAAACAAATTCTCAAACTCCGGTCCCTGGAAACGCATGAGCCGGACGCCGACGGTGACGGTCTCTCCGGGGAGCGCCTCGGCCTTGCTGGCCCAGACCGACCTGATCTCCGCGACTTCCCACCCCGGCCTGACCTCGAGGCTGAAATCGATCCGGTCGATCTCCAGTTTCCGGTAGGGGTTGTTGAGGAATATGGTTGCCGGGACCAGATACTCATTGGCGAAACTGCCCCGGCTCAGGGCGAACATGTCCCGGTAATGAATTGTTTCCGGCCAGCCTCTGAGGCTCAAGTCCATTTCCAGGCTGACGGTGGTGAGGTCGCTGATCGCTCCGGTGAGCGAAAGCGCCTGGAGCATGGCCAACTGCATGATGTTGAGGGTCATCTGCGGGTGGTCGACGATTCCGAATTTGAAGGTCTTCTTGTTGCCGGTGGCCGTGTTGTTGATCGCGATGGTCATGGGTATCATCCTGGCGCTCTGGCCGAGCCTGCCCGAGACCGCCAGCGGAAAATCGCCGACCATGGTCCCGACCTCTTTCACCGGCGAGGCCAGTTTGAAGGAGAGCATGGAGTTGGAGATGACGGTGTGGACCTTGGCCAAGGTGAGCGGGAGCGCCACCGGGCCGCCGTTGAAAAAGCCGTGCCCGAACGCGTAAACCGTGCTCCCTTCCACCAGCGTGGCCGTGCCCACCGCGGCCAGGTTCAAGTCCCCGTTGATGAGCTGCACGCCCAGGGCGGAACCCGGCTCTATCTTGGCCGGCGCTTCCGGGTCGGAAATACTCCCTCCCCCGATCGAGACCGGGCCGAGGTTGAAAGGCTCCAGCAGTCTTTTCGCCTCCGGCAAGAGCGACGGGGCCAGGCCCGAGATCAGCACCGGGCAGCCGATGGGCCTGAACGAGGGGTCGAGGCCGGATTCTTTTCCCGCGGCCGCGGTCACCGGCGGCGCCGTCTTCACGGTCGCGGCTTCGATCATGGCCTTGATCGGGGTGACGCCGGCAATGGGCTCGTTCTGGAAGCTCCAGGTGTAGGCAATGGCGCCCGCGAGCTTGCCTTCAAAATAGACCGGGCTGCCGCTCATGCCCGCGATCAGCTTGGTCTGGTCCAGGCCCATTCCCGAGCATCTGACCAGCACCATGTCCGCGCTCGGCAGCGCATTGGGCATGACGTCAATCACCTCCGCTTCAAAGCGCTGGATGGTGTATCCGCTCAGCACCGTGAGCCCGTAGCCCTTCATGCCGGGCTTGAGTTCGCCGGGACTGATCGTTTCAACTGCCAGGACAGGGCCGGCGGCCAGCCAAAGCGCCGCAGCCAAGACAATTCTTTTCATTAGTTCCCCTGCTAACTGTTTCTTTTTATTCACTTTAAGTATCAGACCACTAAAAGTCAAACTGGTTCAAAATTTTTTATGCAGGCGCATGAGCCGTTCATAAGCCGGAGCACTTTCATGCCAACTGCGTAATAGTCCAGGATGTTAACACAAGCGTAAGACTGTTCGAAGTTGAAGAAGCTTTTGAGGTCAATCCCAAGTTCTTCAAAAATAATCATCCGGTTGGTGCCTCCGTGGGCGAAAATGGCGATTTCGCCGGAATGAGACTCAATGATTTTTTGATAAAGGGGCATGACGCGGTTTTTGAGGTCGGTCAGGTTTTCTCCGCCGGGAAAGCGCTCGTCCACCCAGTTGATCATGCGCCTGGCGCCGAGTTTTTCCATCACCTCCCGCCACCCCAGCCCGGCCATCTCGCCGAAATCGATCTCGCGGAGCGCGCGGTCGGCCTGGACTTGAATTCCCAGTTTTTGCGCGGTAAGCTCCGCGCCTTTGCGCGCCCGGTAAAGGTCGCTGGTAAAGACCGCCTTGACCGGCCTTTGCCCAAGCGCCTCCGCTGCCTCGGCCATCTGTTGCTCGCCCTTGGGCGAAAGCGCCACGTCTTGATGCCCGTTCAGGCGTCCTTCCGCGGCCTGGTCAACCTCGCCGTGCCGGATGAGGAACACCCGGAGCCGGGGCTTGGGTATTTCTTTAGGAATCTCTTTGGGGATCTGTATGTCTTCCAAATAATTCCACCTCTGCTTTGGGGTCAGGCCTCTCGTCCAATTTGACTCCGATCTGAGCGAAAACCGCTTATCACCACGGAGACACAGAGGACACGGAGAATTTCTTTTAAGGAAAAGGTCTTCTCTGTGCTCTCTGTGACTCTGTGGTGGAAACGAAATTAACCAACGACACCGCCAACAATGATCTCCGGGATGCGCAGCGTGGGCTGGGCGTCCGCGACCGGCACGCCCTGTCCGTCCTTTCCGCAGGTGCCGATGCCGAAGCCCAAGTCCGAGCCGACCATGTCGATCTCGGTCAGGACCTTGGGCCCGTTGCCCACCAGGGTCGCGCCGCGCACCGCCTCCGCCACCTCGCCGCCGTCGATCAGATACCCCTCGCTCACCTCGAAGACAAAATCCCCGTTCACGGTATCAACCTGTCCTCCGCCCATCCGCTTCACGAACAGGCCCTTGTCCACGCTCCTGATTATCGCCTCCGGGTCGCTCGCCCCCGGCAAAATCATGGTGTTGCTCATCCTCACGATGGGCCGGAACCGGAAAGACTCGCGCCGGCCGTTGGCGGTTGAATTCTTGCCCGCGCGCATGGCCTCCAGACGGTCGTACATGAATTGTTTGAGCACCCCGTTCTCCACCAGGAGCGTTTTCTGGGCGGGGGCGCCCTCGTCGTCCATTCCGAAGCTGCCGCGCTTGCCGGGAAGCGTTTTGTCATCCGCGACCGAGACCAGCTTGCTGGCGATCTGTTTTCCAACCTTGTCCTGATACACGCTCAGGCCCTGCTCCGCCAGGTCTGCTTCCAGGCCGTGGCCGATGGCCTCGTGGATCATGGTCCCGCCCGCGGAGGACGAGATCACCACCGGCATTCTCCCGCCGGGCGCCTTGGCCGCGGATAGCATCATCACCGCCTTGGAGGCTGCGGCCCGCGCAAGCTCCTCAACCTCCTCGTCCTGGAACAACTCAAAGCCCACGGTGCCGCCCATGGGTTCGTATCCGACCTGGAGGTCGTTGTCTTTGGCCGCGATCGCCTGCACCATGAACAAGGTATGGGTGGTCTGGTCCGAGGCCGTCAGGCCTTCGCTGTTGGCGATGCCGATGGTGCGGAGCAGGTCAAAATACCTTACTCGGACCTGGACGATGGACTTATGATATTTGCGCGCCGCGGCCTCGGCCTTGCGCACCAGTTCAATCTTTTGCGCGACCGCCACCCGGTCCGGAGGTTCGATCACCGGGCTGACCAGCGGAACCGATAAAGGCTTGCGCTCCAGCGGGATTTCAATCACCTTGCCCGGCAGATCAACTGACGCGGACACCCTGGAGGCAAGCGTCTCCAGGTCCTTTTTCAAAAGCGAGTTGGTGAACGCGTACCTTGTGCGCAAGTCCGAGATCAGCCGGACGCCTGCTCCCCGCAAAATGCCGAAGCTGGCCCGCTCAAGGATGCCGGCCTCAAGCACCACCTCGGTCTGGACGCGTTCCTCGACAAAAAGCTCGGCCAGTTCCCCGCCCCTGCTCGCGGCTTTTTGCAGCACCGGCTTGAATTCTATGTCCTGGATCATGCCTCACCAACCGGGGGTTGAGCCCGGCGCCAGTTTTTGCGGGTTGTAGTTGACCCCGGCCGCCCCGTACCAGAAACTCATGGCCTGCACGTCAAAAGAGATGACCGGGTCCCAGTGCCAGAGTTCGAGGTTGAATTCAATTGACTTGTTGAAAGGTATCTGGTCAATCACCTGCCAGCGGTACTGGGAGCACATCTCCGCATGCTTGCCGTCCACCATGATCACCCGGAAAGGCATGTTCTGCGTGGCCGCCAGTTGCAAGAGCGGGAGCTTTTTGGTCGGAAGGCTCATGCCGTAAAAGGCATGGTCAAACTTGTAATAGCGCGCGCCCCAGGCATAGCTGAAATAATCCTCGGTGCCGGTCCCGAAGATGGACGGAAATTCCTCTCCGTCAACAAACACCTTCTCGTCCCCCTCGCCCCACCAGTTGTAGTCCGGGTTCCGCACTGAAAGCATGGTACCCACGTATCTTCCCGGGCCGTCTTGAGCGGAGAGCAGGTTCCAGTCCGCGAACGGGCGCGTGGGATGGTAATCAATGAAAGAATAGGCGGCGTGGAAGTAAAGCGCATCAAGCCCCGGGTCCTCTTGGGCGGCCGCCACCCTGCCCGAAATTTTGACCGCGTCCTTGGACCCGTTCGTGAAAGAGAACCTCGCGCTCTTCCTGAAAGGCATGGGCCAGTAACTGCTTGCCGTAGCGGTCCGGGCTTTTTTGTCCCAGGACATTGCGGACGGGAGCGAACGATAATTATTGGGCCCGGGCGCGCTCCCGAAGAACGCGCCGAGCGGGGCATTGACCGCGGGCCGCGACAGGTCGTCGAACCGGCCGGTCAACATCACCCGGTTGAAAGCATCCCTCACCGCGCATCGCTTCGGCCCGGACAACTTGACCTCCACCAGCCGGACCACGCCCGGACCAGAAATTTCCGCAAAACTTTTCTCTTCACCCGGCTTAAGCTCGAGCGCAAAATTTATTTCCTGACCGCCCTTGACCGCCGCGCGGCTCCGCTCGTTCAGGGCCTTGGCGACTTCATCAATCCTGGCCCTGGAGCTCTGCAGGTCCGAGGGTTGGAAGGTTTCCACCTGGCGCCCGGCCGGAAAGTTCACGATGTTGACGTGAAAATACCTCGATGGCTTTTTCGGCGCGGTGGTGAAGAGCGTGACCTTGCAGGACTGGTTGAACGCGATCGGGAACATGAGCAGGTATCCCATGGCGCGCTTCCCGGCAAAGGGCGGCTTGAAAAATTCGCCCGCGCCCCCGAGCAATATTTCGCCCGGCTCGTCAATAACCGGCTTGTCCGAGCCGTCCAGATATATCCGCCAGCGGTCCCGCCCGGGGTTGGCGCTCCAGATGCGGGTGATCATACCAGCGCCCTGGTAGTCGGCCATGACGTATTCCTTCCCGCCCGAGACCTCGCGCTCGCCGTAATAGTTCCCCGCGTCCGCGTTCGCAAACCAGTCAACCTTTTCCCCGTCCGCGACTTGCGATTTGCGATCATAGCTCGAGAACTGAATCTGCTTCTCGCCCGCGAACGGCGGCCGGTAAAGCCAGTCCATGCTGACCATCCGGTCCAGGAGCTTGTCCAGAGTGATTTTCTCGGCCGCGCCCGCGCTTTGCCCGGCCAGAAAAAACACCCCGAATGAAATCGCCCATACGCCTAAAATTCCAGATCTTTTCATGCCCCACCTCCAGGCTCGTGAAATTATATCATACTTTCGCATTTCCTCACCGCTTTCCATTCCCAGAGTCAGGGCTCGAGGGGTCTGGCCTTATCATCGCAGCTTGATCGTCTGCGAAAAGGCCTGACCCCTGCCAGCCGCCGGCTGCAAGCTAACGGCTGCCATTCATGCGTTTGACAATTTCAGGGCATTGATTACGTTATGGGTATGGAAGCGCTGATCAGCCGGAGGCTTGAAGTCCGTTCCGGCGCCGAACAGGAGATCAACGCGATCCTGTCCGGCTCGCGCCAGGTCTGGGGCATGGGCATAACCCAGGAGGATTACGTTGAATACCACCGCCTGGTCCGCCACCACCCCTGGTCCGAAAAAAATTTCCAACACCTCGTGCTCGGAGATGAGCTCGGGGATATCTTTTCCTCATGCAAACTCTACCTCCACCAGATCAAAGCCGACGGCCAACTTTACCGGGTAGGGAGCATCGGCGCGGTATTCACACCCTCGGTTTACCGCTCCAAAGGCTACGCCCGACAGATGCTGGAGCACCTGCTGGACCGGCTCCGGGAAGACGGCTATGACCTGGCCATGCTCTTTTCCGACATCGGGACCGAGTTTTACGCCCGCTTCAATTTCCGGGTGGTCAGGAAGTATGACCCGGTTTACGCATTCCTCAACGGCAAGCGCGAGCGCGCCCAGGTCATGATCTATGAATTCCTGCCGCCCGAACTGCTCGATTGGCACCTCAGATACGCGGCCGGGCAGAGGTTCTCGCTCGTGCGCAGCCCGGACTATTTCCAGCTCCTGAGCGACCGCATCACCTGGCACCGCCGCTACATGGGCTTCCGCGAGCAAAGGGTGATCGTCTCCCGCGAGGACTCAAGTTACCTCTGGGTTGACCTCAGCCGCTTCCGGATCATCCTGCGCGATTTCGGGACCGCCTCGCCGAACCCGGCGCATGCTTTGTCGGGTCTTTTGTCCGGCCTGCGCGCCAAGCATGGTTTCAAGGAACTGGGCGGCTGGCTGCCCAACGACTTTGACAACTACTCTTTTCTCCAACTCAAGGAAAAACGCCTGCGCAGCAAGACCGTGCTCATGATCTCGGCGCTCAGCAAAAAAGCCGAAGCCGTTTTCAAATTGCCCGACGACCAGATCCATTTCTGGCTCGCGGACTATTTCTGACTTCTCCTCCGGCCCAACCCTTGTCCCCCAAGCTGTAAATCCTTGCGCGCAGGCGCCGCTTTGAACTCAATCCCCGCTTGCTTGACAACGGAAATATAAATAAAATGGTCTTGATCTGAACTTCACGGCCATTAAGGCCGAAAAGTAAATTTTAGGAGGTCGGAAATGAGAAGGTTAATAGTTGTTTTCTTGGCGTCAGTCCTGGTCCCCCTGGCGGTCCCGGCCCAGGAAACAAATGACCAGAAACCCGGCGCCGGCGTTCAGCCGTCGGCAACGGCCCAGCCGCAAGCGCCGGGCCCGGCAGTGCAACCGTCCTCAACCGTCCAGCCCGCTCCCGCGGTGCAGCCCGCGGCGCCCGCGGCACAACCCGCGCCGGCGCCCGTTCCCAAGCCCAAGCCGGTTCCGGCTCCGCCCAAACCTGTCCCTGTCCAGCCCGCGCCGGCCAAGGCCGAGGAGTCCGGGCCCATGGCCTGGGGCACTGATTACCGGCATGGATCGCTGCGGTGCAACTGGTGGAACGCGGACTATTCCAGCAGGTTCAAGTTGGTGGAAGACATCAGCGGCGAACCGGTCGGGACCACGGTCGACATCAAGGACATTCTCAAGCTCGATACCCCGGCCTCGGTATGGGAAGCGGAAGTGTGGTGGCGTCCTTCCAACCGCAACCGGCTTTTCCTGTCTTATATGTTCAGTTCCTACACCGGGCACGCGGACATTTTGGACGAAAAAATTGACGTTGGCGGAGAAACCTTTCCGGTCAACGTGGACGTGCGCACCAAGCTGGCCAACAACCGCGGCACCTTCTATTACCAGTTCATGCCCTGGGCCAACGAGCGGGGCGGAATCGGTCCCATCATCGGCATCGAGTTTTATAACTACCTCCTGGAATTGAAATCAAACGCCACGGACGAAAAGGTGAGCGAGGTTTTCAACCTCCCCATCCCCATGATCGGGCTGGAAGGCGATTACATTTTCGGATACGGCCTGGGCATCTGGGGCAAGGCCAGCTGGATCGGAGCGTCTTTCGCGAACATCTCCGCGAGCTACACCAATCTGGAAGCCGGCCTGCAATGGAAATGGAAACTGCTGATGCTCGGCGTTGGATACCGCGCGCTGATGTACGACATCGAGATTGGGGAAGAGGACGAGGAAGGATATTTCAGGGTTGATACCGACCAGACCGGAGTGTTCGCAACCATCGGCGTAAACTTCTAAATCGGCTTTGCTCTGCTAAACTAGCTCTATCCTGCTTTCAAGGAGGCAGATATGATTCATCCGCACGGAGGGAGACTAATCAACCGTCTGGCCGAACCCGGCGAAGCTCAGGCCTTGGCGGAAAAGGCCCGGGGTCTGGTCAAGCTCCGGCTCAACCGGCGCGAGTTATCCGACCTGGACATGATCGCGACCGGGGCCATGAGCCCGCTGGAAGGGTTCATGGCCGGAGAGGATTACCGGAGTGTGCGCGATTTCATGCGGCTCAAAAGCGGCGCGGTATGGAGCCTGCCCATCACCCTCTCCGGCAAGGGCGAGCCGGGGCAGTATCAGCCGGGCAAAGAGATCGCGCTTTGCGAACCGGGCGGAGAGCCGGTGGCCATCCTCGAGCTGGAAGACAAGTTCAAGGTGGACAAGGAGCTCGAAGCCGACAAAGTGCTCCAGACCACGGACCGAGGCCACCCCGGAGTCCAATACCTGGATTCCATTTCCGATACATTCCTCGGAGGCAAGGTCCGAGTGTTCAAGCGCATGAAAGACCCGGCCTTTGAGCGCTGGTGGCTGGACCCGAAGGAAACCCGGGTGCTGTTCAAGGAAAAAGGATGGAAGACCATCGTGGCGTTCCAGACCAGAAACCCCATCCACCGAGCGCATGAGTACCTCCAGAAATGCGCGATGGAAATGGTGGACGCCCTGCTCATCCACCCCCTGGTGGGCGAGACCAAGAAGGACGACATTCCCGCGGAGGTGCGGATGAAATGCTACGAGGCCCTGGTCGACAACTACTATCCCAAAAACCGGGTGGCGGTCAGCATCTTCCCCGCGGCCATGCGCTACGCCGGTCCCAAGGAAGCCATTTTTCACTCGCTCTGCCGGAAGAACTACGGCTGCACGCATTTCATCGTGGGCCGGGACCACGCGGGAGTGGGGACCTACTACGGCCCGTTTGACGCCCACTACATCTTCTCCGAGTTTGAGCCGGAGGAAATCGGCATCATCCCGCTCTTCTTTGACAACTCGTTCTTCTGTAGGAAATGCGGGAACATGGCCTCGAGCAAGACCTGCCCGCACCCGGCCGAGGACCACGTCTCGCTCTCCGGCACCAAGGTCCGGGAGATGCTCGGCAAGGGCGAACTGCCTCCTCCCGAATTCACAAGAGCCGAGGTGGCAAAGGTGCTGATCGATTCCATGAAAAAGAAATGAAATACGTATGCACCACAGAGACACAGAGAACACAGAGAAAGCAAGCGGGTTTTCAGGAAGATAAGAAATGTCTGAGCATTTGAAAACCATATTAAATGATTTTGCTAACCAGAGCGACCTCTTATTTGAAAATGGCATTATTCGGACGGATAGTTTTGCAGGAGAAATAGGCGAATACATCGCACGCGCACATTTTGGACTGGAGTCTACCCCGAGATCGTCAAAAGGAATCGACGCTGTTAGTTCAACTGGCGAAAGATATCAGATTAAAGCCAAAACTATCGGTAAAACAGACAGCTTGTCCATAACTATTGTCCTGTCTGACCCTAATTTAGAATATGCCTGTATCGTTTATCTCAATGAGCTTTTCCTTCCGGTGAGGCTCTTGAGGATTGCAAAAAAGTATCTTGCTTTTCCTAATACCAAGGTAACCAAAAAGTATTTATCGTCCATTGCCCATGACGAAATTGATGGCTTCTCCGTAAATTTGCCCGCGGACGCCAAACAAAAAATAGAAAAATTTGGCCATGCCTTTTGTCGGATCGTCGATAGTGGCATTATAAGAAGCAGAAAGCTAGTGGCTGATTTGGGTGAATATTACGCAAGCCAAAAACTCAACCTGACATTATCTGCCAAAGGTAATTTCAAGGGATGCGATGCTCAAGATCAGAACGGCACAACCTATGAGATCAAGACCCGGAGAGTTTATGAGAGCGGAAGAAGGGAAAGCGAATCGAGAAGGCTAAATGGGCTGAAGGATAAAACAGCAGATATGCTTGTGATAGTAGCGCTGGACAGGGCCTTCAGATGCGCGGGAATGTGGGCAGGGCCGCTTAGTAATGTCAAAAATCCCAAATCAGCGCATCTCGAAATTGTGAATACTGCACCGGGATTCCGGAGTATCGTTCCAACCAGGATTTCTTGGTTGAGGAATAGATAGCAACTTCTCTGTTTCTCTGTGGTGGAAAAGGATTTAGAAATGGAAGAAAATGAGATCACGGGCAATATCATCAAGGCCGCGATTGAGGTGCATAAGCATTTGGGGCCGGGACTTCTGGAGTCCGCCTACGAGGAATGCTTATGCCGTGAACTCCACCTTATGGGATTGTCGTTTGAAAGACAGAGAAGTCTGCCGGTGGAGTACAAAGGTATCAAGCTTGATTGCGGATATAAGCTGGATATGGTTGTTGAAAACATGGTGATTGTGGAGATAAAAGCGGTTGACAGGCTGCTGCCTATCCACGAAGCCCAGCTTATGACTTATCTCAAACTCACCGGCCTCCGGCTGGGGTTGCTGATGAATTTCAATACTCCGGTCATAAAGGATGGGATCAAGAGAATAGTCGTGGGCTTCAGAACACCAATCAAGGGGCTCCCGGAAATTGATTAAATTCGAACATATTTTTTCTTCTCTGTGTTCTCTGTGTCTCTGTGGTGTAAACCCCTCTGTGCCAACATGACTGGGACACTCCCCCTATGTTAAATTAATGTAGATGGGCGGGGGAGGCAAGAAGATGGAAACACTATCAGGAACGACGGGGATCATGGGCAGTTCGGGTGAAACGGAGC
>Ga0315294_10000153_pt1 | contig 72089 bp, 78 predicted proteins | sample YL17G13_40_MG_FD_203626 | JGI IMG/M metagenome (GOLD analysis project Ga0315294, IMG submission 203626) | Sediment microbial communities from Yellowstone Lake, YNP, Wyoming, USA - YL17G13_40 | ecosystem: Environmental > Aquatic > Freshwater > Lake > Sediment | place: USA: Wyoming | collected... | reverse complement strand
TCCACCACGTCCTTGCCACAATACGGGCAGTACACGGTAGTCCGTCCTCCTTTATCGAGATGTAAGAGGAACGTAGCGAGACGCTGTCGATGAAGTCAAGTCGCGTTCTCGGGGGCCAGCTAGTTCCCCGCGTGCTCGCGTTCCAGATCGAGCAAGTCCTGCTTCCGCCACAGGCCCCCGCCATAGCCGACGAGCTTTCCGTTCTTCCCGATGACGCGGTGGCAGGAGTTCACGTCTTGCCCCTTGACGCGCGTCAGGACGTAGCGTCATGGAAGAGGCGAGGAAGGGCGTAACGGCCGCGGCGGACTGGGCGGAGCCCAACGTGCCGCAGAGAGGGAGCCTTTGACTTGGCTTCTTGACGCTGCGACTCCTGAGGGGGTACTATATACCCTGTATGAAAGCGCAACGTCAAACGGGCGTGCTCTCGACGGAGGATTTCCTTGCTGGGCAACCGGTCTTCTCGCTGCAAGAGATGGCGACGACCCTGCGCTCCAGCCGCTCCACTGCTTTAGAGCGGGTGAAGCACCATCTCGCTCGTGGCCGGCTGAAGCGAGTGGCCAAGGAGCTCTATGCCGCTGTACCTAGGGGAATGGCGCCGGAGGACTTCGCCCCGGATCGCTACCTGGTCGCCGCCGCGGCCAGGCCGGACGGCGTGCTCTCCCATCACGCAGCCCTAGAGCTTCTGGGCGTGGCCCACAGCGAGTGGGATGACTGCACGGTGCTCTGCCCACAGAGGAGGGCGACGATCGCGCTGGACGGTGTTCGGGTCCGCTTCCTCGTACACCCGACCGCCCTGCGCAGAGTGGGGGAGGAGCGAATCGGGATCCGGCGCACGGAGCGAATGGGACGATCCATCGCTCATACGGGACCGGAACGCACCCTCGTCGATGGCTTCCGCACCCCAAGCCTCGTAGGTGGTCTGGAGGAACTCGTCGGGTCGGCAGCGGGCTTCGGCGTCATCGACCTGGACCTTGTCACGAGAATCCTCGAGTTCTTTGCTCAGAGGGGCCTGTGGGCCTGTGTGGGGTGGTTTCTCGAGCGACACCAAGAGCGTTTCTTCGTTCCCAACCAGCTCCTCAATGAGCTCGAGCGGCAGCGTCCCCGTTCCGCCCACTACGTTCCAAGGAATCACCGCGGCGGCGTCTTTTACAGGCGCTGGAACCTGGTGCTTCCGGAGAGCCTCGCCGAAGGCTGGGAGGGGGCATGAAGCCCGACCGGGCCTCTCTGGAACGGATGGCCGCGGAGACCGGATTCAACGTCGGAACGCTCGAAAAGGTGGTGCGGCTCGGCGAATTCCTGGCCGACATCCACCGGCATCCCTTTCTCTCACGAGTGCTTGTCTTGAAGGGCGGCACACCGCTGAACCTTGGCTTTGGCCCTCCGGTGCGGCTGTCCGTAGACCTCGATTTCAACTACGTCGGTGCTCTGGCGCGGGAGGCGATGCTCGCCGAGCGTCCCGACGTGGAGCGAGCCCTGGAGACGATCGCGAGTGCGCAGGGCTACGCCCTTCAGAAGTCCGCCGACGCGCATGCCGGGCGGAAGCTGTACCTCGGCTACCGCAACGCATCCGGCGGGGCAGACCGCATTGAGGTCGATGTGAACTACCTCCACCGGCTCTCCGTCTTGGAGTGTGTCACAGGCCGGATGTGGCAACCCGGCGGGCGAGCGGCGGTTGAGGCGATCGTACTGGCTCCCGAGGAGCTCGTTGCAGGCAAGCTGTGCGCCCTCTTCTCGCGCAGGCTTCCGCGCGATCTGTTCGATGCATCCCGCATTCCCGACATCCTCGGTCCGGGCGGGCTGGAGGGCCCGGCGCGGCGCCTGTTCGTCGCTCTGGCCGGGACCTTGGAGCGGCCTTACTACGAGCGGGCTGCCGAACGGCTACGCGACGGATCGCGTGGGAACCTCGACGTCGAATTGGCCCCGATGCTGCAGCGGGGCGCGGGGATCGACCCGCGGGAGCTGCAAATGCGGGCGTGGAAGGTGATCGAGCCGCTGACTGTTCCCACGTCGGCGGAGCACGAGTTCACGCGACGTCTGCAGGAAGGCGAGCTTCTCCCCGAGATCCTTTTCCCCGACGACGCGAGGACCGCAGACCGGATTCGCCTCCACCCGGCGCTCCTGTGGAAGGCGGAGAACGCGCGAGCTCATCGGACAATGAGGCCTCGAGAAGAAACGGAGGCGACACAAGAGGGCGACGGCGGGTCCGGTCTCTGACGTTCCACGGGGGGGGGCGAGAATCCCCGTCCGGGCTAGGCCTCCGCGTGCTCGCGTTCGAGATCGAGCAGGTACTGTTTGCGCCACAGGCCTCCGCCGTAGCCGACGAGCTTCCCGTTTTTCCCGATGACGCGGTGTGAGGGGATGAGGATCGCGATCCGGTTGTCCCCATTGGCGCGGGCCACCGCGGGCACGGCGGTCGGGTTTCGACGGTTGCCGAAGATCCTCAGATCTGCCCGCTCCGCGGCCGGGTTGCCCACGGGTGAAGTGCAGTGCGGCGGCCCGCTGAGATGGGTTCTTGACAGCCAGGAAATCCATCGATACCATTATCGTAGTACGAGGAACATATCGATGGAGGCTCCATGGCTGCCGTGACCGTGTCACCCAAGTTCCAGGTTGTGATCCCCAAGGAGATTCGCGAGGGACTGGGTCTCTTGCCAGGGCAGAAGATTCAGATCGTTGTGTACGGCGATCGCATCGAGCTCATTCCCGTGAAGCCCATCAAGCAAATGCGCGGTTTCCTGAAGGGCATCGACACCCGAGTCCCTCGGGAGGAGGACCGCGCGTGAACGTGGTCGACTCCAGCGCCTGGCTTGAGTACTTCGCGAACGGCCCCAATGCGGGTTCCTTTGCGCCGGCCATCGAGAAGACGTCCGACCTCCTCGTCCCCTCGTTGACACTCTACGAAGTCTTCAAACTCATCCTGCAGCGGCGGAACGAGGGCGCCGCCTTGCAGGCGGTGGCGGTCATGCAACAGGGTACGGTCGTCGATCTGGACGCGGCTCTGGCACTCGCCGCTGCCCGTCTCAGCACGGAGCATCACTTACCGCTCGCCGACAGCGTCATTCTGGCGACCGCTCGAGGTCATGCCGCTGTTCTGTGGACTCAGGACGCCGACTTCGAAGGCATGCCCGATGTTGAGTACCGGAAGCACAAGTCCGGCGCTGGCTGACGGCTGCATCCACCAGTCTCTACTCCGACAGAAGTCGTGGGACATGGGGTCAGGCCTCTACTCTTGAGTGTTCGCTACGAGAGCGTCAGCGACGCGGGTCTGGTTGGGAGTAGGCCGCGAGTGCGTCCCGCTCTGCCTAGCCCGCCGCGTGCTCGCGCTTCAGGTCGAGCAGGTACTGCTTGCGCCACAGGCCTCCGCCGTAGCCGACGAGCTTGCCGTTCTTCCCGATGGCGCGGTGGCAAGGGATGAGGATCGCGATCCGGTTGTCCCCGTTGGCGCGGGCCACCGCGCGAACAGCCGAGGTTTGGGCAGTTGACATGAGTTCGCATATCTGCTAACCTCGAGCCGCGCCGTACTCCATCGAATACTTCAACCCTCGCGTCAGAGACCAGATCGAGGGGTGGCCGGTGGGAATTCTCGCGGACTACGTGCGGTTGATCGAACTCTTGATGGAATTTGGCCCGGACGTCCGGATGCCGCACTCACGTGCGATGGGAGGTGGGCTCTTCGAACTCCGGCCACGCGGACGGGAAGGCATCGGGCGAGTGCTGTACTGCTACGTCTCTGGTCAGCGTGTGGTCTTGCTGCATGCCTTCGTGAAGAAGACGCAGCCGACCTTGAAACGGGAACTGGCGATTGCCCGCAGGAGGATGAAAGAGGTGCGCGATGGCTGATCTGGAGTATCGACCTGTCACCCACGATCACGATGCATTTCTCAAGAAGGCCCTGAAACGGAAGGGTTTTGCCGAGGCGTATACGGCCCTGGACGACGAGTACCTTCTTGTGAGGGAGCTGCTTAGCGCCCGGTCGAGGGCCGGTCTCACGCAAGAGGAAGTCGCTCAGTCGATGGGCACGACAAAGAGTGCGGTGTCGCGCTTGGAGACGACCGGGAAGCACTCTCCGTCGGTGACGACTCTCAAGAGGTACGCGAAGGCGGTCGGCTGCGAGGTGGAGATACGACTCGTGCCGACTCCCCACCGAACAGGAGTCTCCGGAGGACGGGTCAAGCCCCGGGGCTGACGTTCAGAGGGTGCGTCGTCTGGCGCTAGCGTGCCGCATGCTCGCGCTCCAGGTCGAGCAGGTACTGCTTGCGCCACAGGCCGCCGCCGTAGCCGACGAGCTTGCCGTTCTTCCCGATGACGCGGTGGCAAGGGATGATGATCGCGATCCGGTTGTCCCCATTGGCGCGGGCGACCGCGCGCACAGCGGTCGGGGCGTGAAGGAGCCTGGCTTGCTCTTCGTACGAGCGCGTGGTCCCGTACGGGATCGTCTGCAGTCCTTCCCAGACCTTCTCCTGGAACGGAGTCCCGGGAAAGACGAGGGGAAGGTCGAACGCGCGCCGTGTCCCGGCGAAGTACTCGCGGAGCTCTGAGTCGAGCGCCTCAAAGTGCCTGTTCGATCCCGGCAGGATCTCCGCCTCAAGGAATCGTCGCAGGCGGCCAAGCTGGGTCTCAAGCATCCTGCGGTCGGTGAACTCAAGGAGGCAGATCCCCTCTTCGGTCGCCCCGGCCATCATCGGCCCGAGCGGAGTGAGGAGACGAGTGAGGGCAACGAGACCTTTCTCGCGTGATGCCTCGGGCGGGAAGCCGGTCGTCTTCTTGAACGACTCGGCAAACCCGCTCAACGACTCATATCCTGCGCCAAACGCGGTGTGCCCCACTTCCTCTCCCTGGCGCATCAGGCCGAACGCCTGGCCGAGCCGCAGGGCGCGGCAGTAGGCGTGGAAGGTCATGCCATGGTGGTTCTGGAACCACCGCCGGACTTGGTGGGGGTCGATGCCCCGCGCCCTCAGCCCTTGGTCCGTGATTCTCTTCTCGGGATGCTCGCGGACTTCGTCAAGGAGCGGCTGCAGAGGCTCGGGAGCCACCCCAAGGGCGCTCATCGGGCGGCAGACCTTGCAGGGTCGATACCCATGCTCGAGGGCGTCGCGGGTGCTCGCGAAGAACTCGACGTTCTCCCGCTTGGGCTTGCGGGCAGTGCACGTTGGCCGGCAGAAGATCCCGGTCGTCTTGACGCCCACGACGAACAGCCCTTCAAACCGGCTGTCCTTCTCCACAAGCGCCTTGTACAGAGTGTCTGCTGAAGGACGCGTCTCTGGCATCGCCTGATCCCCCTCGTTTGAGTTCTGCGGCCATCTGCCACGTCTGGCACTGTAGGGGGAAAGGCAGCCGCCCACAACCGGCAAATTGACAAGCAAGCCCCGCTGCCCCGCGGCGCCGAGCCGTGGGCGCAGACTCCGGATCTCCAGCCCCCACAGCGGTCCTCTTGACAGGGAGACGCTTCCGAGACGAGCCTGACGTACTCTCTCCCCGTGCGCAGTGGCCAACGATCCGGGAGGGACGACATGAGCATAGACGGGTTCCGCAAGTATCTGCGGGGGAGAGGTCTCGCCGAGGACCTCATTGAGAGATCCGCGGCCCAGGCGGAGCGGTTCGAGACATTCATGAAGGGCCCCGGCCGGCCAGGGTCGGTGAAGAAGGCTCGGCCCCAAGACGCGAACGCGTTTGCGGCCGCGCTGATCAAGGAGAAGACCAACAGCGTGGAGAACATCGTCGCCCTGGCTCGATACAGCTTCTTCTCCGGGAACCACGCGGCCTTCGTGGCGTTTGTGGAGACCGTTGATGGCGCCGAGGCGCTAGGCAACCTCTTCACCAAGGTAGGGAACGAGCTGGGAGTTCGGGCGAGGGACGAGGTGTTCCAGGACGTCTCGCTTCCTCCGGTGGGCACGCCAAACGAGGACAGGCCAAGGCACACGCAGATTGTCCTCGAGCGACTCGTGGCGAAGGTGGGGGAGGAGCGGTGCCGGGAGTTTCTGCGGGATTCCCTGCGCGATCTGCCGGACGAAGGGTATCTGGACCAGAAGAAGCTCTACGAAGAGGCGGGGAGTCTCGATGCCTACCTGGAGCGCAAGGGGCGCGACTTCGTGGCCCAGCTCGAAGAGCTGAAGAAGGAAGGGAAGCCCTACTTCACGCAGATGATCACCGGCGAGGTGATCGATTTCGTCAAGAGCCATCCTGAGGTCAGAGAGGGCGTGCGGAAGGGGAACGTCCTTTACGAGGCGAAGATCCCGTACATGGCCAAGGAGTACCTCGCCGAGACCGACCCGCGCATGAAGGCCTATTACTACTGCCACTGTCCATGGGCGCGCGAGTCCTTGCGGACGGGCGACGCGAAGGTGCCGCCCATCTTCTGCAACTGCAGCGCAGGATTCCACAAGAGGGCCTACGAAGTGATCTTCGGCCGGAAGCTTCGGGCGGAGGTCCTCGAGACCGTGCTCCGGGGGGATCCGTGGTGCAAGTTTGCGATCTACCTGCCGGAGGGAACGGTCTAGAGTGGACTGGACGCTCCGGACTGAGTCAGGAAAGGAGGCCAGCAGATGAAGGTCCTCGTGCTTCACGGGAGCCCGCGACGGGGCGGCGACTCGGATACGCTCGTCGGCCGTCTCCTCGACGGTCTCAAAGACGTCGGACGGCCGGAGGTCGTCGAGTTCTATTCGAACGAACTTAGCATCAAACCCTGTCAGGGGTGCCTTGCCTGCAACCGGCCTCCGGACTACGCCTGCGCGATTCAGGACGACATGCAGGCGATCTACTCCGCCTTCGCCGAGGCGAATCTCGTCGTCTTCTCCACTCCCATGTACTGGGGCTACATGACGGCCCAGCTCAAGGCGGTGGTCGACCGGATGGAAGCGATCGCGCACGAGAAGTACTTCAAGGGTAAGGTGATCGTCCTTGTCGCCACCTACCGGCATCACGTGGAGTCGACCGTCGCCTTCTTCCACCGCGTCTTCCCGTACTTCGGCGCGGACGTGGAGATCCTCACGTTCCAGTCGTTCGATCCGAGGACCAAGCGGGACCTGCCTGCTTCGAGCTCTCCCGAAAAGCTCAAGGAGGCGTTCGAACTGGGCCGGCGCTTGGCGGCGCGCGGGATGTAGCGGGTTGCCGATTGGGAGGGGAAAGAGGGAGGGCAACGAACCGGAGAGGCTTGTTTTGGGGACGGTCCTTTCGAGGTCGCTCACCAACGGGACGGTGCGCGTGGCGGATTCCCGGCCAGTCGGATCGAGCGGGTTCGTGGACTCAGGTTGAAGAAGGCTGCGTGCCAGGGGCTGCCCCCGAGAGCGCCTGGTCTGCGCACTGGGCTAAAGCTTGTAGCCGATTTGGCGCAGGAAGCCCTTGCGCTGCGCAACGTCCTTTTCGGTCTCGATCCCCTTGGGGGAGCTCCCGTCGATCACGCCGAGGATCCCGCGGCCCTGGTCGCTCTGTACGACGACTACCTGGACGGAGTTGGCCGTGGCGCAGAAAACGGAGCACACCTCGGGAACAGCCTTCACGGCGTTCAGGACGTTGATCGGATAGGCGCCGTCCAGGAGGATGAGGAAGGTATGGCCCGCGCCGATCTCGCTGAGGTTCTTTGCGGCGAGCTCGATGAGTGCCCGGTCCGTTCCCGAACGGCGGACGAGGGTCGGGCCGGAGGCTTCGCAGAAGGCAAGCCCGAACTTGATGCCCGGGACGGCCGTCACGAGGACCTCGTGCAGATCCTCCACCGTCTTGACGAAGTGCGACTGTCCTAGGATGAGGTTCACAGCCTGCGGTTTCTCGATCAGGACGAGGTCAAGTTCCATCGCTCTCTCCTTCGTGCGATCGCGGTTGAGATCCCCTCTGCGGTGAGAGGGACGTCCTCCTCCTCGCGGGAATCCATGTCCTTGAGGCGTCCTCTGCCGCTTGCGGCCTCGCTCTCGCCCAAGACGAGCACGGCGCGCGACCCAAGGGAATCCGCGTAGGCCATCTGCTTCCGCAGAGGGCGGCCGCGGTAGTCGAGGTCGACGGAGACCCCCGCGCAGCGGACGGCGCGGGCCAGGGTGAGGGCGGCCCTCCGCCCGTCGTCACCGAGGGCGACGAGGAAGAGGTCGAGCCGCTCGGAGCAGGAGACGGCCTTCGCTCTCTCCGTGAGGACGAGGACGAGCCGATCCATTCCTCCGGCGAAGCCGACTCCTGGGGTCGGCGGGCCGCCGAGCCGCTCGACCAGGTCGTCGTAGCGCCCGCCTCCCAGAAGCGCGTCCTGGGCGCCAAGGTCCTCGGAGACGAGCTCGAAGACCGTGCGGGTGTAGTAATCGAGTCCGCGCACGAGGCGGCCGTCGATCCGGTAGGAGAGCGTTCGCTCCTCGAGCAAGCCCTTCACGAGAGCGAAGTGCGAGGCGCAGTCCGGGCAGAGGTGCTCCGAACTGCCCGGCGCCGACTCGATCGCCCCTTGGCAACGAGCATCCTTGCAGTCGAGGATCCGGAGAGGGTTCTCCAGGTGGCGTCTCTGGCAGTCCTCACACATCGAGGCGATCCGGCTTGAGAAGTGTGCGCGAAGAACCTCGCGGTACCCTTCGCGATCCTTGGCGCAGCCGATCGAGTTCAGCCGCAGGGAGAGCCCGCCGAGGCAAAGCGAGTCCATCAGGGCCCAGGCGACCTCGATCACCTCGACGTCGAGGGCTGGGTCGAGCGACCCAATCGCCTCGATTCCGTACTGGTGAAACTGGCGGCTCCGTCCCTTCTGGGGTTTCTCGTAGCGGAACATCGGACCGATGTAGAAGAGCTTCTGAAAGGGCTCCTTGGCGTAGAGCCCATGTTCGACGTAGGCCCGGACCACGGAGGCCGTGGCCTCCGGCCGCAAAGTCAGGCTCCGCCCCTTCTTGTCGGGGAAGGTGAACATCTCCTTCCCCACCACGTCGGTCGCCTCGCCGATGCCACGCGAGAAGAGCTCGGTGTACTCCACGATCGGGGGACGGATCTCGCGGTAGTTGTACCGGCGCGCGACCTCGCGCACGCGTGCCTCAAGCGACGTCCAATAACCGACCTCCTCGGGAAGGATGTCGTGCATCCCGCGGACGGTCTCGTACGTCACTCGACCTCCTTGAGGAGGTTGGCCATTTCGATCAGGGTCTCCGCAGCCTGGGCTCCCTTGTTGCCGTGCTTGGTGCCGGCACGCTCCACGGCCTGGTCGATCGTGTCGGCGGTGATCACACCGAAGGCGACCGGGACATCCGCTTCCAGGTTCACCTTGGCCAAGCCTTTGGTGATCTCGTTGGCGATGTACTCGAAGTGCGGAGTGGCGCCGCGAATCACCGCGGCCAGGGCGATGACGCCGTCGTAGCGACCCCCTTCGGCGATCAGCATGGCGATCTTCGGGACCTCAAACGCACCGGGGACCCAGTAGACGTCCGTCGTCTCTTCCGGCACATTGGACCGGCGCAGGCGGTCGAGCGCTCCCTCGAGGAGCCGCTCCGTGATCAGACTGTTGAAGCGGCTGACAACGATTCCCACACGCAGTCCCTGTCCGTCCAGCTTCCCCTCAAACGTCCTTCCCATGTCTCCTCCTTCCTGCTACACGTTCGTCAGCCGGTGGCCGAGCTTCTCCTTCTTCGTCTGAAGATAGCGCCGGTTGTACTCGTTGGGGACCGTCTCGATCGGCAGCTGCTCCGTGATCGTGAGGCCGTAGCCCGAGAGGCCGATCACCTTCTTGGGGTTATTCGTCAGGAGACGGATCGTGGAGAGACCGAGGTCGCAGAGGATCTGGGCGCCGATCCCATAGTCGCGCAGGTCGGCTGCGAAGCCGAGGCGCTCGTTCGCTTCAACGGTGTCCAGGCCTTCGTCCTGGAGGTGATAGGCACAGACCTTGTTGGGGAGGCCGATTCCCCGTCCCTCCTGGCGCATGTACACGACGACCCCCGCCCCTTCCTCATCGATCCTCTGGAGGGCCTTCTCTAGCTGATCGCCGCAGTCGCAACGCAGGGAGCCAAAGACGTCTCCGGTCAGGCACTCGGAGTGGACACGCACCAGGACGTTCTCTTTCCCGGCGACGTCCCCTCTTACCAACGCGACGTGCTCGCGGTCGTCGATGGGGCTCGCGTAGCTCACGATGCGAAAGCCCCCAAACCGGGTGGGGAGGTCGGCGGCCGCCACGCGCTCCACCAAGCGCTCGTGGCGCTTCCGGTAGGCGATGAGATCGGCGATCGTTGCGATGGCAAGGCCGTGCTCCTCCGCGAACCGCTCAAGCTCCCGAAGTCGAGCCATCGTCCCGTCGTCGTTTAAGATCTCGCAGATCACCGCGGCCGGCACAAGCTGCGCCAAACGAGCAAGATCCACGGTGGCCTCGGTGTGTCCCGCGCGCTTCAGGACGCCACCCTCGCGGGCGATGATCGGGAAGAGGTGTCCGGGGCGGGCGAGGTCTTCCGGCTCGCTCTTTGGATCGATCATGACCTCGACGGTCCGCGCGCGATCGTGCGCGGAGGTGCCGGTCGTGATGCCGCGGCGAGCGTCGACCGAAACGGTGAACGACGTCCCGTGCAAAGCCGTGTTCTCAGCGGTCATTGGGGGGAGACCTAGGGCGCGCGCACGCTCCGCGGTGATCGGCATGCAGATCAAGCCGCGCCCGTACTTGGTCATGAAGTTGATCGTCTCCGGGGAGACGTGCTCGGCTGCAGCGACGAGGTCCCCTTCGTTCTCGCGATTCTCGTCGTCGACCAGGACCAGCATCTCGCCTGCTCTGAGGCGCTGGATCGCTTCCTCAATGGGCGTGATCACGAGCGATCACCTCCGCGACGTACTTCCCAAGAATGTCGAACTCTAGGTTCACCGGGTCTCCAGCGGCCCACTGCGCAAGGGTCGTCTCGGCATAGGTCTGGGGAACGATGGCGCACTGGAACGTCGTCCCCGTGATAGAGAACGGGGTCAGGCTGATCCCGTCCACCGCCACCGACCCCTTCTCGGCGAGCCGCCCTCGATGCTCGGGCGGGAAGGCGACGACAAGCCGCCATCCGCCGTCTTCTTGGCGGATCGTCTTGACGCGGCCCACGGCGTCAATGTGACCGAGCACGAGATGACCGTCCAGGAGGCCGCTTGGGCTTACCGGGAGCTCCAGATTGACCTGCTCCCCTCTGCGCGTCTCGCCGAGAGTCGTGCGGGACGCGGTCTCCGAGGACAGATCCGCCCAGAAGGAGTCCTCTCCGAGCTCGCGCACGGTGAGGCAAACTCCATTCACCGCGATGCTGGCTCCTCTTGCGAGGCGCACGCGCATCGGCTCCGGGACTTGTATCTGGAGGACCGTCCCCCGGCGCTCGCCGAGGACTCCTAGCCCCTGAACGATCCCCGTAAACATCGGCACCATGGAGTGTATCGGAACAGGTTGCCCTTATCAACGGAGTTGCAAAGCACGGGGGGCCGGGATACCCTATTCGCAGGAGGTCTTCGTGCGCAGATTCCAGCTTTGTTTCCTCGTCAGTCTATTCGTTTGCCTCGTGCCCGCAAGCGTGGGCCTTGCGGCAGGTCAAGACCTGCCTTTCCTCTACCAGCGGCCGAACAAGGGCGAAGTCGAGGTAGTGACGGCCATGGCGAGCTACGTCTTCTCGGAGAAGGAGGCTCAGCTCAAGAGCCTTTTCCTCTACTACGAGGCCTATGGCGTGCGAGCGAACGAGCTGGTTCCCGGCATTCAGCAGACGGAACTGGTCCAAGTCGACGAGAAGAAGCTCGACCCCAACTACCCGATCCTCCGGCGGGATCGTCCGATCCTCAAACCGCTCACTCAGTTCAGCTTCTCCTTCCCAGCCAAGGCGTACGCCGCGAGAAGGCTCTATGGGGAACAGACGGTCTTTCCGTTTGCGCTGAGCGCGGAAGGGATGGCAGGCTCGTTTAGCCTCGCCCGGTGGGAGAAGCCCTCGAAAGACACGCTGGTGCTGGAGTTCGTCGGGCAGATCGGCCCGCTCACCATCACGAAGCGGTTCACCATCCGCAACGACCCGTACTACACGATCGATCTCGACCTCCTGATCGAGAACCCCAGTGGGCAGGGGCTCTCATCCCCACTTCGCATGAGCCTAGGGCGCTACACGCCCAACACGAAGGCCGGTCCCGCGCTTGTCTTCCAGTACGACGGGAAGACGCGGGACGCCGTGCTCACGCCGGAATCCTACGACGTCTTCGGCGGGCTTGGCCTCATGTCCAAGGAGATCGTCTTCTTCCTTCAGATGCGGGACGCCCAAGCAGCCACCGCGTTCTCGGAGAGGGAAGCCTCTGGCGATCGGCAGTTCGGCATCACGCTTCCCACCTCGAAGCAGAAGGCCACGTACAGCTTCTCCCTGTACGGCGGGCGGCGGCGCTTCCTCCTCATGAACCACGTCGGTCTGGGCACGCTCGACGCCCCGGGAGCAGGGGCGCGGCTGATGATCCCTGTGATTCAGTTCCTTCAAGTCCTCTACCGCTTCACAGGCAACTACGGGTGGGCGATCATCCTATTCACCCTGGTGACGCGCGTCGTTCTGTATCCCTTGATGCGCAAGCAGATCCACTCGACGGCCAAGATGCAGAGGATTGCCCCCCGGATGAAGAAGATCCAGGAACGATTCAAGGACGACCGCCAGCTGCAGCAACAGAAGCTCATGGAGCTCTACAAGAACGAAGGCATCAATCCTTTGGGCGGTTGTCTTCCACTCCTGGTTCAGCTTCCGCTCCTCGTCCTTCTGTGGAAGGCGATCCTCTACTCCACGGAGGAGATCCACCTTTCGGCGGGATTCCTGTGGATGGCGGATCTCAGCCTGCGCGACCCGTACTTCATCTTCGTGGTGGTCACGACCGCCGCGATGATCTTGCAGCAGAAGCTGATGACGCCCGTGACCACAGGCGACAGCCGCAACGCCGCGTTCATCGGCTACGTCTTCCCCATCGTCATGGCCATCTTCCTGTGGAACTTCCCTGCTGGCTTGTGGATGTACTACTTCCTGACGACGATCTTCCAGGTCGCTCAGCAGTACATCGTGAACCGCGAATTGGCGCACGCCGACGCCAAGGCTCGAACGTCGAGCGGAGGCGCGGGGGAAGGAACGCAGATAGAGGGCGGCGATTCGGGTGATGGAGAACGTCAAGGCTGAGATCGCGGAGTACCTGCAGGAACTCCTCGCGATCATGGAGGAGGAGGCCACCTTCGAGGTCGAGGGTGACTCTTACGAGGATCTCTACGTCAACCTGACGGGGAGTCTCTTCTCCCTCCCGGAGGAGCGCCCGATCCTGACAGCCCTCGAGCACCTCCTGCGCGCCTATCTCCGCCGCAAGACGGGCCGGGAGTGCGAGGTGATCCTGGACGTCAACGGAGCGATGCAACGCCGGCGGGCCGAGCTGATGCGCTTTGCCCTGAACGCGGCCGAGTCCGCCTTGCGCGAGCACAAGCGAATTCGCCTGAACCCCATGCCGGCGCACGAGCGGCGGACGATCCACCTCACCCTCGCCAACTTCCCTGGGATCAAGACGTACAGCACCGGCGACGGCGAGGAACGACGGGTGGTCATCGAACCGGAAGGCGCGTGAAGCGCAGGGGTGCGGTCTCTGCCATCTCCGCCTGGTGCCGCGTCGTGTCCGAAAGAGCCGCCGGCTCCGTTCTGCGCGGGGACGAGTCCCGAGCACGCCCGTGCGCTCCCAAGCGAGCACAGTGACGCCTGTCTCGGCCTGTCCGGACCGGCTGGGCTTCCTTCCTCGGGCGAGAGGGGCTAGCATGGAAGGAATATGTGGCTTGTGGTTTGTCTCTTGCTTGCTGGCGGAGTTGTGCTTCTTGCGCGCAGAGGGACGCTTTCTCTTCCTGTCGGGGGCATGATCCCCTCGACCCTCGTCATGGCGGGCGTCGTTCCCCTCTTGGCGGGGGCGCCCATCCTTCGGCAAAGGTTCGCCGACTGGATTCGGATGTGCCGGCCGGAGAGCGGCGGAGGAAAGAGCACCCTGCTCGGCGTGGCCTTTGACGATCTCTCCTTGGAGGAAGCGGTTGCACGCGCGGAGTCACTGCTTGCGTCGGAGGGCCGGGGGCACATCGTGGTGACCCCAAATAGCGTTTCTGTCCTGCGGAGTCTTCGCCGGGAAGACCTACTTAGAGTCTACCGGCAAGCGGACCTCGTGACCCCGGACGGGATCGGAATCGTATGGGCTTCTCGGATCTTGGGCGTGCCGCTTTGGGAGAGGGTCTGCGGGATCGACCTCGCTGAGTCGCTCCTTCGGCGCGCCAGTGTGCAGGGATACGGGGTGTTCCTCCTGGGAGGAAGGCAGGGGGTCAGCGCCAGAGCGTCGAGGCGTCTCAGCGAGCGATTCCCAGGGCTGCGCGTCGTGGGGAACCACCACGGCTACTTCACGGATCAAGACGAGCCCACCCGTCTCGTCCGCCAGGCGCGGCCCGAGATCCTGCTCGTGGGGATGGGAGTTCCCCGGCAGGAGTTGTGGATGGCCAGGGAGAAGGATCGTCTGGGGGTGCCTCTCCTCGTGGGAGTGGGTGGGTCTCTCGACGTATGGAGCGGCGACCTCCGTCGCGCCCCCTGGGTCTGTCAACGACTCGGACTGGAGTGGCTCTACCGGCTGTTGCGCGAGCCGCGACGGCTCAAGGACGCGCTTCTCATTGTGGCCTTCATCGGCCGGATTCTTGCCCTTCGCGCCGCGATCGGGGCTGTTGGTTCCCCGGGCCGATCTGCCGTGTCAAGAGCGACTAGTCGCTCACGAGGTCGATGGCCTCCACCTGTACAGCTCCCTGCCAATCGTCAAATCCCGCGCGAAAGACGAGGGAGGCTCCCCGCGCGTTCTCGAAGGTGTCGATGTGTCGAGCCGAGCGGAACGCGATGAGCGGCATGGCGAGTCCGTTCTGCACGACCCTTCCCTTGAGGTGCTGCCGCCTCGCCCCGACGAGGTGCAGGTCCTCGAAGCAGGCGTTTCGGACGAGAAGGCGTGGAGCAGCGTTTCCCGGGCCGTACGGCGAGAGGGAACGGATGTTCGTGTAGAAGCGCAGGTCGATCTCGGCCAGACAGACCTCTCCGTCGACGGTCGCGGCCGCGGAGACCAGGCTCGGCGCCCTCAGGACGACGTGTTCGAGCAGCTTCTCGCGGAGGCGTGGCAGATTCTCGTTACGGATGGAGAACCCAGCGGCCATCCGGTGTCCTCCGTGGTGAAGAAGCAGATCGGAGTGAGACTCCAGACACGCCGCGATGTCGAAGCCGTCCACGCTGCGGCACGAGGCACGGCTCTGGTCATCACCCTGTGAGAGGACGATCGCAGGAACGCGGTAGCGGTCAGCGAGATGGGAGGCGACCAGGCCGAGAATCCCCTCATTCCAGTACTTCCCGGACAGGACGATGATGCCATCCCGGGTGGGATCGACCCCCTCTTCCGCCATCATCTCCTCAGCCTGAGCGATCAGGTCGTCTTGAGCGATCTCTCGATCGCGGTTGTAGTCGAGGAGGATCTCGGTGAGGTACTCGGCTCGCTCTGCAACGCCGGTGGTCAGAAGGAGGAAGGCGACCTTCGGGTCTCCCGTTCGATTCGCGGCGTTCAACTTCGGGGCGAGGAGGTATCCGACGTCGGAGGCGGTCAGCTTCTTGGGGTTGATCGAGAGCTTCTCCATCAGGACTCTCAGTCCGAGAGACGATCCTTCCTGGCGCCCGATCAGGGAGAACGCCTCGCGGACCATGGCGCGGTTCTCCACCTCGCTTCCCGCGGCCAGGGGGACCAGGTCGGCGATGGTCCCCAGAGCCACCAGATCGAGAAGCGCGTGAGGTGCAGGCTGGCCTAGTCGTTCGTACAGAGCCGCGATCAGTTTGTACGCGACCCCGACCCCGGCCAGGTGTCGGTTGGGGTAGGTCTCCCCCGGGAGCTGCGGGTCGACCACGGCGAGGGCAGGAGGCAAAGCGGGCGGGGGAATGTGATGGTCGGTGAGGATCGTGTCGACGCCAGCTTCGCGAAGGAGCGTGATCTCCTGGACGTTGGAGATCCCGCAGTCGACCGTGACGACGAGGTGGAATCCCTCGCCGATCGCCCTCTCCACGAACGCCTGGGAGAGCCCGTGTCCCCGCTCGCGATCGCCGACGTCCACCTTGATTTGTCCCTTGGGGAAGAGGGGCAGAAGGCCGCGATAGAGGAGCGCTGCCCCAGTCAGGCCGTCGACATCGAAGTCCCCGTGGATGAAAACCGGCTCCTCGCGGTCGATCGCCTCGACGAGGCGGGCGACGGCTTGGTCCATGCCCAGAAGACTAAACGGGGGATGGAAGCTGCTCGTTCCGGGGTCGATTAGCTTGGCCCAGTCCTGGCCCCCACGGCGAGCCAGGAGGATGGCGAACGGCCGGGAACATGGAAGCGCGGCTTGGATCTCCTGGACGAGAGAATCATCCGGGAGGGGAGCGATCTCCCACTCCCGCCCCTCTCGGATGAGGGACTTCATCTAGCCTTCTTCGCCCCTTCGGCTCGGCGCGTCCACCAGTAGAGGATGGGGTTCGCCACGTAGAACGTCGACCATGTCCCCACGGTGACGCTCATGAGAAAGGCGACAGAAAGGCCGCGCAGCACGGGTCCTCCGAAGATCAGGAGCAGGATGATCGGCGCGAGGGCGATGACCGCGGTCGTCACGGTCCTCGTCAGGGATTGGTTGATGCTGCGGTTGATGATGTCGTACATCGAGGCCTTCTTGTCGATCGCCAAGTTCTCGCGCACCCGGTCGAAGATGATGACGGTGTCGTTGCACGAGTACCCGAGCACGGTCAGAAGACCCGCGATCGTCTCCATGTTGAACTCAAGGTGGAAGAGAGCGACCACCCCGAGCGTGATCGTGACATCGTGAACGACGGCGACGACGGCCCCCACGGCAAAACCGCTCCGGAACCGCCACGTGATGTAGATGAGGATCCCCAAGATGGCGAGCAAGACCGCCTGCCACGCCCTCCCAATGACCTCCCCGGTCACCTTCTGGCCGACCGACCGCCGGCTGATGTCCTCAACCGGCAGCTTCTGCCGGAGGGTCGCCTCGATCCGATCAATGGTGTCTTTGTTCGCTTCGACGTCGAGCTGGGTGGTGATCACGCTCGTCCTGCCGCCGCCAGTGGACTGGATGGCGCTCTCGGAGAGGCTCGTCGTCCCGGCCGAGATGCCGGCGAGGGCGCTGCGCACGGTCGCGGTGTCCACCGGTTGCGCGAATTGAACGACGAACTCCGTCCCAGGAGTGAAGTCGAGCCCCAGCTTCAGCCCCCGCACCTGCGGGATGAGGAGAATCGCGCTCGCCACGACGAGGATGATGGAGATGGGAACACAGTACTTTGCCTTGCCTAGAAAGTCGAAGCGCGTCAAGCGGGCCTCCTCCTACCGTCAGGCGGACTGAACCTTCTTCATCCACCTCGACTTGATCCGGGACGCCTTGTTCTTGTGAATGGAATTGCGCTGGGCTGCCTTGTCGGCCGCCTTGGCCAACTGAGGTAGGAGGGCGGAAGCCGCCTCCTTGTCTCCCGCTGCCAGGTTGACACGGATGTCTTTCGCGACGCGCTTCACGGCCGCCTTCCGTGCCCGGTTCAGCCCGCGGTGTTTCACACTCTGTCGCAGCTGCTTCTTTGCAGAACGGATCTTGGGGATCTGTATCACCTCTTCCAGATGCCGGGAGTTCTTGCCCAATAGACGAGCAGAATATGATATCGGACGCTTCGCCGCGGATCAAGTGAGCGCGACCTCCCGCGCTGTGTCCCGTCCGGTTCTCTTTTCTGACCTCGCAGGCGGCGCCGACCGGTGAAGGGAAAAGCGATCGGCCCGGAGTTGGGGCGAATGTAACATTCGTCACCTTTGCCGGCGGCCAGGTCGTCCTTACCCGCAAGGGGTCCCCACTTGGTAGGACACCCGCGGCGCAAGGAGGCGGTTGACCCCGCCTCGGTCGGCGCGCTATCGTGGTCTCCTTTCGACGGGCCACGTTCGGTGAGGGGGACGCACGATGGAGAGAATCGTCAAGCGCGACGGCCGAGTCGTTCCGTTCGACGAGGTCAAGATCACCACCGCCATCTGGAAGGCCATGCGGGCGGTTGACGAGGCGGACGAGGTCGCGGCAAGACGCCTGGCCGAATTGGTCACGGGCCTCCTCGACGAACGGTTCTCAGGAGAGGTTCCCACGGTCGAGGAGATCCAGGACCAGGTCGAGGACGTGTTGATCGAGGCCGGCTACACCCGGACCGCAAAGGCTTACATCCTCTATCGCAAGCAGCACGCGGACCTGCGCGAGATGCGAGGTCTCACGACCGAGATCCCCCTTGTGGAAGACTACCTCGACGACCGCGACTGGCGGGTGCGGGAGAACTCAAACATGTCCTACTCCCTCCAGGGACTGAACACCCACATCACCGACCGCGTCATCTCGCGCTACTGGTTGAACAAGATCTACCCCGAGGAGATCCGCGAGGCGCACGAGAGGGGAGACTTCCACCTGCACGACCTGGGGACGCTCGGGGCCTACTGCGTTGGCTGGGACCTACGAGACCTTCTTCTGCGTGGGTTTCGCGGGGTGCGGGGGAAGGTTGAGTCGAGGCCGGCGAAGCGGTTCCGGGTAGCGCTTCTCCAAGTGGTGAACTTCATGTACACGCTGCAAGGGGAGTCGGCTGGGGCACAGGCCTTCTCGAACCTGGATACCTACCTCGCGCCGTTCATCCGCGCAGACGGTCTTTCCTACGCCGAGCTCCGCCAGCACATGCAGGAGTTTGTGTACAACCTGAACGTCCCCACGCGCGTCGGATTCCAGACGCCGTTCACGAACGTCACCCTAGACCTTGCCGTCCCCCGACATCTTGAGGGGGAGCCGGTCGTCCTGCAAGGGAAACTCCATGACTCGGTCTACGGCGACTACCAGCCAGAGATGGACCTCTTCAACCGGGCTTTCGCGGAGATCATGCTCGAGGGGGACATGAACGAGCGGCCGTTCACCTTCCCCATTCCCACCTACAACATCACCACAGGATTCGACTGGGACAACGAGAACCTGAAGCCCATCTGGGAGATGACGGCGAAGTACGGGATCCCCTACTTCTCGAACTTCATCGGAAGCGACCTCAAGCCGGAGGACGCGCGGAGCATGTGCTGCAGGCTGCGAATTGACAACCGCGAGCTGCGGAAGCGCGGCGGAGGCCTGTTCGGGGCGAACCCCCTCACCGGATCGATCGGGGTCGTGACGATCAACCTCCCGCGCCTGGGGTACCTGGCGAGGGACGAGACCGACTTCCTCGAGCGCCTCGATCACCTGATGGTCCTCGCCAGGGACTCGCTCGTCATCAAGCGTAAGACCCTGGAAACCCTGACTGAGAGAGGGCTCTATCCCTATTCTCGCTTCTATCTCGATCGGATCCAGGTCGCGCATGGCGGCTACTGGAAGAACCATTTCTCGACGATCGGTCTCGTGGGCATGAACGAAGCGCTTCTCAATCTCTTTGGGATCACAATCGCCGACCCGGCCGGACAGGCCTTCGCCCTGCGGGTCCTTGATGCCATGCGTGCGCGGCTCGCCGTGTTCCAGGAGGAGACAGGGGACGTCTTCAACCTGGAGGCCACCCCGGCCGAGGGCGCGAGCTTCCGCCTCGCGCAGAAGGACGCCGGCCGCTACCCCGACATGCGCTTCTACAACCGCGAGCGCCACGGTGGCGCCGTCCCTTACTACACGAACTCGACCCACCTTCCGGTCGGGTTGACCGAGGATCTGTTCGCGGCGCTCCGGCTCCAGGATCCTCTACAGGCTCGCTATACCGGGGGGACGGTCTTCCACGCCTTCCTCGGGGAGCGGCTCCCCTCCGGGGAGGCGGCGAAGCGCCTCGTGCGGAAGATCGCCGAGACCTTCCACCTCCCGTACTACACCCTGACCCCGACCTTCTCCGTCTGCCCGAACCATGGGTACCTTGTGGGAGAGGAGAAAGCCTGCCCGACCTGCGGCACGGCGGCCGAGGTCTACTCGCGGATCGTGGGCTACCTGCGGCCCGTGGAGCAGTGGAACGACGGCAAGCGGGCCGAGTTTGTCGACCGGAGGAGTTTCGCTCCCGAGCCGGTCGCGCACCTCTAGCTGAAGGTTCTCCGCAGGAGGGGACGTGGAGCTCGCCCACCTCGTACCGACGAGCCTCCTTGACTACCCGGACCGGGTGGCCGCGGTCCTGTTCACGGCGGGGTGCAACTTCCGCTGTCCGTTCTGTCACAATGCCGAGCTCGTCCTGCCGGAGAAGACCCGGGAGCTTCAACTCACCGGCAAGCAGGAGGTATTCCGCGCGCTGGAAGAGCGGCGCGGGTTCCTCGACGGCGTTGTCATCACCGGGGGAGAGCCGACGCTGCAGCCGGACCTACGCGAATTCATCCGGGAGGTAAGACAGCTCGGCCTCCTCGTGAAGCTCGACACGAACGGGTCGCGGCCCGAGGTCCTCGAAGACCTGCTCGCGGCAGGGCTCCTCGACTACGTGGCGATGGACGTGAAGGCCCCACTTACTCGCTACTCTGACTTTGCCGGAGTCCCGGTCGACCTCTCCGCGATCGAGGAGTCGATTTGCCTCGTCCGCGAACGGGCTCCGGACTACGAGTTCCGCACGACCGTCGCCCCAGGTCTGGTGGCGGAGGATCTCAAGGAGATCGCCGTCCTGCTCGCCGGCTCGCGATGCTGGTTCCTCCAGCCGTTCATCGTCCCGGAGGGGAAAGGGCTCGTGGACCCGGCGTTCGAGAGACGACCGGCCCTCGGGCGGTTTGCCCTTCTCCAAGTCTGGCAGGAGGCATCGACCGGCTCTATCAGAGGCGGTGTCCGCTGATTGGTCCTCGGCCCCTTTCGAGAGGGCCGTGCTCGGGCGGCGCCGGGCCGTAGCATGGTAAGAGGATAGCACATCTTAGCAGCACATCACTCCCTTGACAAGTGTGATCGATATGAGGTAGTGTCATATCCGTGCAGTGCGCCCATGGTCTCGGAGGCGCACCGCTGGCAAGGAGGCGAGGCGGATGACTCGACGCGTTACTCCTCTAGCGACGGCGCTGATCGTGGTTTCTGGACTCAGCCTCTTCGCAGGACCGTTCGCTGGGAGCTGGGGGAACGACGTCCTGATCAATCCGCAGGCGAAACTGTTCACGTCCATCGACTCTGTCCTTCACGTTGACTACTCGTTTGGTGGTCTGGTGGGGGCGAGCGAGTCCGAGATGTACTTCGTGGGTGGGTTCATCTGGCAAGGATTCGGAATGACTGGGAGGATCGGTGGATTCGACATCCAGGCCGACCTCCTGTTTGGGCCTTCCACCGCGGACTTCATCTATGACCAGGCGATCATCTCCACCACCATCGCTGGAGTTGACATTGGCTTCTACTCCGCTCGGCTCTCGAGCGCTGTCCTGGGAGGTCCCGCAGCGGGGAGCGCCGTTCGTCTCGCCAGGAGCTTCGGGAAGGTCAGGGTGGTCAGCACGAGCGAGTTTGGGGCGCGGATCCAGGACGAGGACTTCGATGGAATCACGATCGTCCACGCGGCCACAGGGCTCTACAAGCGCTACGTGACGAACCCGATCGTCCCTGTTCAAAGCGGGTCCAACTGCTGCAACGGCGGGCTGACGGGCGAGAAGCTCGTCGTGAGTGGCTGGAGCTTCGGCTGTGGAGACGACGTTTCCTCGACTCTGTACATGGATCGGGCCGGGTTTGAGTTCGTGGGCTTCAAGATGACAGGTGTCCAGACCGGGATCTCCTGGGTTGTCCTTGACCTCGATCTCACCATTGGGCTCCAGACGAAGAGCCTGACCCTGACGCCCAGGCTCAACCTGGGCAAGACCGCGTGCGTCGACCTCTACAGCGCCTTTCGCCCCGGACCGAACCCGGCCTCGGTCGTTGGAATCGAGTCCTACGGGTTGGGTGTCACGTGTTCCTGGGGCGGGATCACGGTCAAGGACCTCTCCGTCCTCAACACAGGGCGCTACGCGATCACGACGCCCAGGTACGGGAGTGCGATTGAGGAGATCGCCGATGCTGTGAAGAATGGGCACGACTACTACCCGGACTACTGGGAGCTTCTCACGATCGAGGTCAAAGGGAGTGGGTGCTGCGAAGGCGACCTGACCTTCTTCGCGAACACCTACTTCCAGCAGAGCTCAAGCCGGCTCTTCGATTGGGGGATGACTCACGTCGAGGCGAGCGTCCCGGTCGGCTCCCTTGTTCTCCGCGGGTCGGTCGAGGCTAGCGTAACAGGGCTCGAACACGCGGGAATCGGGGTCACTGTGAAGTGGTAGGGCCGCACGGAGGCGCTAGCGGAGTCCAGCCATCTCTCGCACGGAGGCGATCGTCTTCTTGGCGATCGATCGGGCCCTCTCGCCCCCGTCGGCGAGGATCTCCTCGACCCTTCCTGAGGCCTCGAGTTCGGCGCGGCGTTCCTGGATCGGTCGCAGGGTCGCCATTAGGCTCTCGAAGACCGCGTCCTTGAGATGGGAGTAGAGGAGTGTCCCCGCCGAGAAGTCGGTGCGCAGCCGCGCCACAACCGCCGCGGGAGCCGAGAGCTCAAGGACCTCGAACAGGTTCGCCACGCCGGGCGACATCGTGCTTCCCGGGGTGAGACCGATGTCCGTGACCGCCGAGCGGACCTTCTTCTGGATCGAGGACTCCTTCTCCATCACGCCCACGTAGTGACTCTCACCTGCGCTCTTACTCATCTTCTGGGTTGGGTCGGCGAGGGACATGATCCGCGCGCCCTTCCCGACGATCGGTTCGGGTTCGGGGAAGAGCTCGCCGAAGCGGGAGTTGAAGCGCCGCGCGATGCGCCGCGCGAGCTCGAGGTGCTGCACCTGATCCTCCCCCACGGGAACCCCGCCTGCCTTGTAGAGGAGGATGTCCGCCGCCTGAAGGACCGGGTAGTTGAAGAGTCCGACGGACACGAAGTCCCGCCCCTCGGACTTGTCCTTGAACTGGGTCATCCGTTGCAGGTCGCCGTAGGAGGTGACGCAATCGAGGATCCAGGCAAGTTCCGTATGTTCGGGGACTGCGGACTGGAGGAATAGGATCGAGCGCTCGGGGTCGATCCCGCAAGCCATCAGGTCCAAGGCCATCGCCCGGCTCGCCTCAGGCAGTGCCTTGGGGTCGACATCGATCGTGATGGCGTGGTAGTTCACGATGCAGTAGATGCAGTCGTGATCCTTCTGCAGGGAGGCCCAATTGCGGATCGCTCCGAAGTAGTTCCCGATGTGGAGCGTTCCGGTCGGCTGGATCCCGGAGAAAACGGTCTTGCCCATGGCGGGGCCTCCTCTTGACTAGACTATCCGCAAGTATACGCGTGTCGAAGTCAGGGCCGCAACTGCGATCAGTTGATCGGCCCTGCGGCTTTGGCGTATGATTCTGACGGGTGTTCGATGGGGAGTAGGCTCACCGCGATCATCTTGGCCGCCGGGAAGGGAACCCGCATGAAGTCGAGGCGGGCAAAGGTCCTGCACCGCATCTGCGGCCGACCGATCCTCTACTACGTTCTCGATGCCGTGCGTGGTGTGAATCCCGACGAGGTGTTGGTCGTGGTGGGGGATCGCGCGGAGGAAGTGAAAACCGAGCTTGGTTCTGAGCCTGTCCTTTTCGTCGAGCAGCGGGAGCAGAAGGGGACTGGCCACGCTGTCCTCCAAGCCAGGGGAAGGGCAAAGGGGAAGGTTCTTCTCATCGTTCCGGGGGACCTCCCTCTTCTCACGACACCCGTCCTTGACCGATTCCTGGCCCACCACGTCGAAGAGAAGGCCGACCTCTCCCTACTCTCCGTGGTCCTCTCCGAGCCGGGCGGCTACGGCCGCGTGCTGCGCGACGACAAGGGAACTCCCGTGCGGATCGTGGAGGCACGCGACGCCACGCCCCAGGAACTGCTGACCGCGGAGGTCAACTCCGGCATCTACTGCGTGTCAAACGACGGGCTGCTCTGGGAGACGCTCGCGAGTCTCAGCACAGCAAACGCTCAGGGAGAGTACTACCTTCCCGACCTCGTGGAGCGGTTTCGCCTCGTCCATCGGAAGGTCACCGCTGTGGCGGTCGACGATCCGAAGCGAGTCCTCGGGGTCAACTCCCGGGCTGAGCTTGCCCTGGCTGAGCACATCATGCGTGAGGAGATACTGGACAAGCTGATGGCCTCTGGCGTAACGGTCGTGGACCCGGAGCGGACCTACGTAGAGCCGAACGTGGCGGTAGGGCCGGACACGGTCTTACTTCCGGGGACGCACCTCGTGGGGAACTCGACGATTGGCGAGGACTGCACGATCGGGCCGGACGCCTGGATCGAGGACTCGACCGTAGAGGAGCGCTGCCGTGTCCGGTACTCCGTCCTGGAGTCGGCGACCGTGCGTGCGGGAAGCGCGATTGGACCCTACGCCCATCTTCGCCCGAAAGCCGACGTCGGCCCGGACGTCCGGATCGGCAACTTCGTCGAAGTGAAGGCCTCGCGTGTGAACCGCGGGGCGAAGGCAGGGCACCTCGCCTACCTGGGAGACGCCGAGATCGGCGCGGAGGCGAACATCGGGGCGGGAGCCATTACCGTCAACTACGATGGCAAGAAGAAGCATCGCACGATCATCGGCGACCGGGCGTTCGTCGGGAGCAATGCCTCTCTCATCGCGCCCGTCACCATCGGGGAGGACGCCGTCGTCGGAGCCGGGTCGACGATCACGGAGGACGTTCCTCCGGGAACCCTCGCCCTCGGCCGGGCGCGCCAGGTCGTCAAGAAGAAGAAGGAGGCAAAGGAATGATCGGACGGGAGCTCACCCTGATCTCAGGGAACGCCAACCGGCCCCTGGCGCGCGAAATCTCAAACGCCCTGGGCATCGAACTGTGTGAGACATCAGTCGATCGTTTCAGCGACGGTGAGATCCGTGTGCGCATCCTGGACACGGTCCGCGGGGCGGATGTGTTCGTGATTCAGCCCACCTGTCCTCCAGTGAACGAGAACCTGATGGAACTCCTCATTATCATCGACGCGTTGCGCCGGGCCTCGGCGCGCAAGGTGATCGCGGTGGTGCCGTACTACGGGTACGCGCGCCAGGATCGTAAAGAGACGGGTCGGGTTCCGATCTCCGCGCGTCTCGTCGCCAACCTCATCGAGACCGCCGGCGCGGATCGCGTCTTGACCATGGACCTGCACGCCGGCCAGATCCAAGGATTCTTCAACGTTCCCGTGGACAACCTCCGCTCGGATCCGATCTTCGCCCCCTACTATCGGAGGGGCATGGGCCAGAGCTCGGACACCGTCATCGTAGCCCCGGACGTGGGCGGGACCGTTCGTGCGCGCATGCTGGCCGAACAGCTTGATCTGCCGCTCGCGGTCCTTGAGAAGCGGCGCTCGCCGGACGGGAAGGAGATCAAGGTCCTTCGCGTGATCGGCGACGTGAAGAACAAGCGCGTCGTCATCGTCGACGACATCTGCTCTTCAGGCGAGACCCTCGTGCGGGCGGCGCAGACGGTTCTCGGCCACGGCGCGACCGAGGTGTACGCCTACTGCACCCACGGCGTCTTCTCCGGCCGGGCCGTAGAGAGCCTGGAGGCCTCTCCCTTGAAAAGGGTGGTCGTGACCAATACCATCTGTTACGAACGAGCGGAGAAGAGTGAGATTGTCGACTACATCCCGGTGGGAGAACACCTCGCGAAGACGATTCGTCGGATCTTCGAGAACAAGTCGGTGAGTCACCTCTTCCCACACTACTGATCTAGGAGCGAACATGTCGACCTTGCACGCAAAGGTACGCACCGGAGGAAAGGCGGGCGCGCTACGCCGTAGCGGGGGCATCCCGGCTGTGGTCTACGGCCCGGCGATGGAGACCACGGCGGTCACCCTGGACCGCAAGGAGCTTCAGTCCGTTTTCTCCAAGATCACGCGCAGCTCCCTCATCGAGCTTTCCGTCGGGGATCGTGGGAAGCCCAAGACCTTCACCGTCTTCGTTAAGGACATCCAGTACAACGCGGTCACCGACGAGCCGATCCACGTGGACTTCTACCACCCGGCGGCCGATCACCCGCTGAAGCTTGACGTGCCGATCAAGGTCGTCGGGCAGTCTCCGGGCGTGAAGGCGGGTGGCGTCCTAAACGTCGTGTCCCGGGCGGTTCCCGTGCATGGACTGCCCAAAGACATCCCGCCGCTCCTCACGATAGACGTGAGCACGCTCGAGCTGGGCCAAGCCATTCGCGTGCGGGATGTGAACTTCGGAAGCGTGCAGCCTCTACTCTCTGCCGACCAGACGCTGCTTGCCGTGGTGCAGCCGAAGGCCTTCGGGGAGCCGGCCGTCGCAGAAGCTGAAGAGGGCGAGGTCGCCGAGGAGGCAGTGGCTGAGGGAGAAGCGACCGAGGAGACCGCCAAAGGGGAGTAATTGAAGGCCGTCTTCGGGCTGGGCAATCCTGGACTGGAGTACGCTCTCTCCCGCCACAACGTTGGTTTCCAGGTGGTTGACCTCTACCGCAGGGTGCATTGCCCTCGCATAAGAGGAACGATCGCGTGTCATTCCCTCATCTTTCGAGCGGGCGGTCTGTTGCTCGTTAAGCCGCTCACCTACATGAACCAGAGCGGCCGGGCGGTCCTGGCGGTCCTCGATCGGTTCAAGGTCGGCTCAAGCGACAGTCTCGTCGTGTACGACGACTTCGACCTTCCCCTGGGGAACCTGCGCATCCTGGGAGCGGGCGGCGCGGGAACGCACAACGGCATGCGTTCCGTTCTTGCGGCCATCGGCGGCGAAGGCATCCCGCGGCTGCGGATCGGGATCGGCACGGGGGCCCGCGCGATCGGCGGAACCGACTACGTCCTGGGACGGTTCACGCCCCAGGAGTGGCAGATCTTGTCAGGGATCCTCGAGACGGCCGTGGAGGCCGTCGAGGCGTTCTCAATGTCCGACGTGACGGGCGTGATGAATCGCTTCAACCACAGAGGATCTCCGATTGCGGCAAACGGGGACGCCGCTATAATCTAGCACTTGGGAGTTCCGAGGGGGAGGTGAAACACATGTACGACCGGTTCTCGCGGGAGTCGATGGAGATCATCGCGGTCTCTCAGGAAGAGGCCGAGGAATGGCGTCACAGCTACGTGGGAACCGAACACCTGCTCCTGGCGTTCCTCAAGATCAAAGGGAGCGATGTCTATCGCTTCCTTACAACCCAGGGGATCACCTACGCCAAGGTCGTCTCGCTTCTCGAGGCGGAGAAGGGGCGTGGTGAGGTGAAGCTCTCCGCCGACGACCTCGAGCCGACGCCTCGCTTGAAGCGGGTGATGAAGATCAGCTTCGAGGAGGCGCGGCGGGCCGGCTTGAACACCATCCGTCCGGAGCACCTCTTGATGGGGCTGCTCCGCGAGGGCGAGGGGACCGGCGCTGCGATTCTGCTTCACCTGGGGATCGACCTGGCCAAGACGCGTGCCTACTTCCTCCCTTCCGCCGGGATTGGAATGGCGATTCGGGCCTCACGTCACCCACAGCAGAAAGGAGATCTCTCCGAGTTCGGGCGCAACCTGGTCGAGGAAGCGGAGGAAGGCCGGCTCGACCCGGTGATCGGCCGCGATGAGGAGATGGAGCGGGTCATCCAAACTCTGACTCGTCGCAAGAAGAACAATCCCGCCCTGATCGGCGAGTCTGGCGTGGGCAAGACCGCCATCGTGGAAGGGCTCGCCCAGCGGATCGCTTCCGGCGACGTCCCACCCCTCCTGGCGTCCAAGGAAATCCTCGAGCTCGACATGGCGTCCATCGTGGCCGGAACGAAGTACCGGGGCGAATTCGAGCAGCGCCTGAAGAACCTCATCAATCAGGTCACGGAGTCGGACAACATCATCCTGTTCATCGACGAGCTACAGACGGTGGTCGGGGCCGGAGGCGCGGAAGGAGCGATCGATGCCTCGTCGATCCTCAAGCCGCCGCTCGCCTCCGGGGCCATCCAGTGCATCGGCACGGCGACCCCCGATGAGTATCGCAAGTCTGTGGAGAAGGACCCGGCCTTGAAGCGGCGGTTCAAGACGATCCTCGTCGAAGAGCCCACCGTGGAAGAGACGGTCCAGATCCTCAAGGGCCTTCGACCTCACTATGAGAAACATCATGGGGTGAAGATCTCCGACGACGCACTCCATCAAGCCGCGCGCCTGTCCGACCGATACGTCACTGACCAGTTTCTCCCGGACAAAGCGATCGACCTGATCGATGAGACCGCGGCTCGGATCAAGCTTCAGAGTTCCCGGATGCCCGACAGCGTCCGGCAGCTCGTGGCTCAGGTGGACAAGCTGGACGAACAGGAGCGCGAAGCGGTGGCCGGGCAGGACTACGAGAGCGCGGCTCGTCTTCGCGACCAGAAGAAGGACCTCGGGCAAAAGATCGACGAGATGAGCGACAGCTCCACCGGGGAGACCGGGCTCGTGGCGACGGGGCGGGAGATCGCTCAGATGATCTCCGTGTGGACGGGCGTGCCCATCGGCCACGTGCAGGAGGAGGAAAGGGCTCGCCTGGTTGGCATGGAGGAGAAGATCCACGATCGCCTGATCGGCCAGGACGAGGCGGTCAAGGCGGTCTCCCGTTCGATCCGGCGCGCCTACGCCGGGGTCAAGAACCCACGCCGGCCGGTCGGCGTGTTCATGTTCCTTGGCCCCACCGGGGTGGGGAAGACGGAACTTTCCAAGACCCTGGCCGAGTTCCTCTTCGGAGACGAGGAGGCCCTGGTGCGGGTGGACATGTCGGAGTACATGGAACGGTTCTCCGTTTCCCGTCTGACCGGAGCCCCACCGGGCTACGTGGGATACGAGGAGGCGGGAGAGCTGACGGAGAAAGTCCGCCACCGGCCGTACTCGGTCATCCTGTTCGACGAGATCGAGAAGGCCCACCGCGATGTGTTCAACATCCTCTTGCAGGTTATGGAGGACGGTATCCTCACCGACTCCCAGGGAAGGCGGGTCGACTTCCGCAACGCGGTCCTCATCATGACCTCGAACGCCGGAAGCGAGATGATCACCGACCGCGGAACCCTCGGCTTCAGTGACCAAGAGGGCGACTCGCTCGAATCCTACCAGGAGATGAAGGACCGGGTGATCGGCGAGGTGCGCAAGGTCTTCCGGCCTGAGTTCATGAACCGCCTGGACGACATCATCGTCTTCCACCAGCTCTCGCGCGACCAGGTGCGGCAGATCGCCGCCCTGATGCTCTCTGAGCTCAAGGAGCGCCTCGAGGAGGAACATGAGATCACCTTGGTCCTCGAGGAATCGGCGGTCGAGCTTCTGATCGAGAAAGGGTACGACCCCAAGTACGGGGCGCGGCCGATGCGGCGGATGATCGAGCGGCTTCTGGAGAACCCGATCTCAGAGCTGATCCTCCAGGGGACGTTCGCCAAGGGGGCCTCGGTGGTGGCCCGAGCCGACGGGGAGGAGATCGCCTTCTCCCAGGCGGACTAGCGTGTCCTTCTCCTGCAGCGAATGCGGGTATCGGTCCGCCAAGTGGCTCGGCCGCTGTCCCAACTGCGGGGAGTGGGAGACACTCATCGAAGAGGGTTCTCCCGAGAAAGGGAAGGGAGCATCGACTTCCTGGATCGGCGAGGAACTCCGTCCGATCACCTCGATCGACATCGGCGAGCTGAGACGCCTCGAGTCAGGGATTGGAGAACTGGACCGCGTCCTTGGAGGAGGGCTCGTCCCCGGGGCGGTCATCCTGTTTGGCGGGGAGCCGGGCGTGGGGAAGTCGACCCTCCTGCTGCAACTCGCGCAAAGTCTCGCCGAGCGCTCTGGGAACGTGCTGTACGTGTCCGGCGAGGAGTCGGCAGCGCAGATCAAGCTACGGGCGAGTCGGCTGGGCGCGGAGAGCGACCGACTGTACGTCCTTCCGGAGCAGTCCCTCTCTCGTATCATCCAGGCCGTCGAGCAGGTCGCTCCCTGCGTCCTCATCGTGGATTCGATACAGACTACCGTGTCGGACGCGGTGCCCGGTGAGGCGGGAAGCCTACGCCAGCTGCGCGAGACAAGCGCCGAGCTGACCCGTCTGACCAAGGCCAGGAAGATGTCGACCTTCCTCGTAGGGCACATCACCAAGGAAGGCGCCTTCGCCGGGCCCAAGACGCTGGAGCATCTTGTTGACGTAGCCGTCTATCTGGAGGGAAGCCGAGGAGAGGATGTGCGAATCCTGCGCTCCGTGAAGAACCGCTTCGGGGCGACGAACGAGGTGGCCGTCTTCCAGATGCTCCCTTCCGGCCTGAAGGAGATCACCGACCCGTCGCGCTTCTTCCTCGACCAAGAGCAAAGCTCTCCTCGGCCGGGAACGGTCGTGGTCAGCCTCATGGAGGGGACGCGGCCGATCCTCGTAGAACTGCAGGCCCTGGTGTCGCCGACCGGGGGGTACGGGGTCCCGCAGCGACGTGCCAGCGGGCTTGACTTCAATCGTATCCTCCTGCTCCTGGCCGTGATCGAACGCCAGCTGGGCATCCACACCGGCGCCGCGGACGTCTACCTGAGCGTCGCCGGCGGCCTGGAGACTCGTGAGCGCGCGGTCGACCTGGGGGTGATCGCCGCGGTCGTCTCCAGCCTCAAAGGCCGGCCGCTCCCCGCGGGGACCGTGCTCATCGGCGAGGTGGGTCTCTCGGGGGAGATGCGTGGGGTGAAGAAGCTCCGCGAGCGGATCGCCGAGGCCGAGAAGCTCGGATACACTCAGGCGATTGTCCCGGCGAGCTCCAAGCTCAGTCTACGTGGGAAGCTTGTGGCGGTTCCGGTCGAGACGATCGAAGAGGCGATGGACGTGCTGAAGCTGCGCTAGGGAAGGAGGGAGCGATGGCCGACCCCCGCCTGGAGAGGCTAGAGAAGGCAGCCAGGGTGCTGGAGGAACGCCTTGGGGAGCGCCCGGAGATCGCCCTCGTCCTTGGGTCGGGATTCTCCGAGGCGTTCGGTTTCCCCGGTGAGGGCACGCGCATCCCCTGGTCACAGATCCCCGGCTTTCCGTTGCCGACGGTCGTGGGGCACGCTGGAGAGTTCTGGGCAGGGCGCGTCGGAGGAAGCCGTGTCCTCGTTCAGAGGGGCCGCACCCACTACTACGAGGGCTATTCCCTGGACGACGTGACCTTCGGCGTTCGCCTCTTCGCGCTCTTGGGAGCGAAGACCCTGATCGTCACCAACGCCTCTGGTGCCATCAACCCTGCGTTCTCGGCGGGCGACCTCGTTCTCCTCACCGACCACATCAACACGGTGGGGATCAACCCGCTACGGGGAGCAAACCTGGAGCGCCTCGGTCCTCGATTCCCAGACATGTCCGCGGCGTACTCAAAGAGGCTACGGGCTCTGGCCAAGGAGGTCGCCAAAGAGCAGGGAATCGTCCTTCGGGAAGGCGTGTACTGCATGACCTGCGGACCGTCGTACGAGACCCCCGCCGAGATCCGCGCTTATCGCGCCCTGGGTGCGGACCTTGTCGGGATGTCCACCGTGCCCGAGGTGATCGCCGCCGCTCACGCTGGCCTGGAGATCCTCGGGATCTCCTGCGCCACGAATCTCGCCGCCGGCGTGAACCCCGATGCCACGCTGTCTCACACGGAAGTCGTGGATACGCTACGCAGCAAGGGAAAGGAGATGCGAACACTCCTTCTCGGCATCATCGCCCGTCTCTAGATCCCCGGATCCCCGTCAACCCGCAACGGGTGACGATTGCATCCTCCCGAGGCACCAGTATAATGTCGCCGCCGTGCTGAGAGGGATGAGAACGTCGGTTTCCGCCCCATCGGTACGGATACGTGCGCAAACTCTAGGAGGTTCTAGGTATGGCCACAGGCTCAACGCTCAACCCGTTCGAGATCTCCCAGCGGCAGCTCGAGAAGGCAGCGCAGATGCTCAACCTCGACCCGCAGGTCCACGCGCTCCTTCGCGAGCCAATGCGAATTCTCGAGGTCCACTTCCCCGTGCGCATGGACGACGGCACGACGAAGGCCTTCACGGGGTTTCGAGTCCAGTACAACGACGCCCGCGGTCCCACCAAGGGTGGGTTGCGGTTCGCCCCGGACGAGACTCTGGACACGGTGAAGGCTCTCGCTGCGTGGATGACCTGGAAGTGCGCCGTCGTGGACATTCCCTACGGGGGAGGAAAGGGCGGAGTCATCTGCAACCCCAAGGAGCTATCGGTCGGCGAGCTGGAACGGCTCGCTCGCGGGTACATTCGCGCGATCGGGCGTTTCATCGGCCCGGAGAGAGACATCCCGGCCCCCGACGTCTACACCACGCCGCAGATCATGGCGTGGATGATGGACGAGTACTCCAAGCTGACGGGCTACAACGCGCCCGGTGTCATTACCGGCAAGCCGATCCCGCTAGGAGGGTCATTGGGGCGGGGGGACGCCACGGCGCGCGGGGCGCTGTACACCATCATGGAGGCGGCGAAGATCCTGAAGTTGAACCTCAAGGGGGCGACCGTTGCGGTGCAGGGCTACGGCAACGCCGGCTACTTCGCGGCCAAGCTGATGGGAGAGCTCGCTGGCAGCAAGGTCGTTGCGGTCACGGACTCGCGCGGTGGCGTGTACGCGCCAGCCGGGATTGATCCGGAGGCCGCGCTGGCCCACAAGGAGAAGACGGGGTCGCTATCCGGACTCGGCGGTGGCAAAGCTATCACCAACCAGGAGATCCTGGAACTCGATGTCGATGTCCTGATTCCCGCGGCGATCGAGAACGTGATCACCGGGAAGAACGCCGGGTCGGTCAAGGCAAAGATCATCGCCGAGGCTGCTAACGGGCCAACCACTCCCGAGGCCGACGAGATCCTGTTCAAGAACAAGAAATTCCTCATCCCGGACTTCCTGTGCAACGCGGGCGGGGTGACCGTCTCGTACTTCGAGTGGGTTCAGAATATCGGAGGATACTACTGGAGCCTGGAGGACGTGCACGCGCGGCTCCAGGACAAGATGACGCGGGCCTTCCACGACGTCCAGCAGATGGCACTAGAGCACAAGGTGGACAACCGCACGGCCGCATACATGGTCTCCGTGCAACGGGTCGCCGAGGCGATGCGACTGCGGGGCTGGGTCTAGAACGTTTCTTTCGAAGGCGAACACAGGCCAGGGGAGGTCCTCAGGGTCGGTGCCCGGGGACCTCCCGCCTGTGAGGGGTTCTTTGCATGGGCAGGCTAGCGTTGTCTAGAATGGGAACCATGTCTGGCGCAGGCTCAACTCCCCAGGACGTCCGGGAGTTTCTGGCAGGGGTCTTCCCCTCACTCGACCCGGAGGAGATTGACGAACTGCAGCGGATATCCCTGCACGTCCACTACGATGAGGACGAACTGATCGCTCAGGAAGGGTCCTACGCCTCTGGAGTGTACGTCGTCCGATCTGGGCTGGTCTCCATCGGCAAGTACGCGAGCAAGGGCTGGGAGAAACGCGTCCTGCGCTTTCTGGCGGTGGGGGAGATGTTCGGGGTGGAGCCCGTGTTTCTGGAGCGAGAGCCGATCAACGCGGAGTTCGCCAAGGCGATCGTCGAGTCGAGCCTGGTGTTCTTCGAGCGCTCGAACATCCTGGCGTTCAGCAAGCAGCATCCTCGCCTGTTCGCCGATCTGTGCCGCTGGCTGTCACGCGAAGTGATCATGCTGGAGTTCAAGCTCACGCGAGAGGCCGTCGAATCGATGGACCGCAACCTCGCGCTTCTCCTGATGGCCCTGGCCAACAAGTATGGCGAGAAGACCGCGGAAGGGATCGTCCTCGACCTACCGATCTCTCGCCAGACCATGGCCGAGATGCTCGGGATCTCGATCGAAACGCTGATGCGGGCTCTGAAGCGCTTCCGCGAGCGGAACCTCATCGCCACCTCTCAGAGCCAGATCACCATCATCGACTTTGAGAGCCTCAAGGAGAGGGCTCGCACCAGCTCGTTCTACCTCTCGATCATGGAGGAAACGCTCTAGGCCATCTTCTGACCGTGGAGGTCAGTCCTTTGAGCGAGGTCTGAACGGAGCGTCTCCGGGGAAACGACCAGACGTTTCTCATTCTGAGTGATCCCTGGGAGCAGTGCCAAAGCGCGCGTCACCCGCGCAGCCGATCTCCCCAAGAGTTGGGCCAGGATCGGCAGGGTGATTTCCCCAGGCAGCGCGATCGTCTCCTCATCGAGCCGCTCGCCGCACTCGTCTGCCAGGTCAAGCAGGAGCCGGCCGAGACGTGCCTCGACGCGTGACGTGAAGAGCGACCCGGTGCGCTGCTTCAGCGCGTAGAAGCGGCGAGCAAGGCGTGCCAAGCAGTAGCGTTCGATGGCCTCTTCCTTGTCCAGGACTTGCAGGAAGAGGTCACGCTCGAAGAAGAAGAGCTCGGCGTCCGTCACGGCACGTGCGCCGCTGAGATGCAGGTCATGGCGGCCATCCAGCAACGCCTCGAGCCCGATCAGGTCCCCGGGGCCTAGGATCTCCATGGAGGCAGCGCGGTGTCCCTCGTCAGGCACGGCACAGCGATCGCTGACCAGACCCGCGAAGATGAGATAGGTACCTGCGGCGTAGGTCCCAGCCTGGAACACAAGCTCTCCATGAGGATAGCGGACGTGGAGAGGGCGGTAGGTCTCGATGACCCGTCTCCAGTCTGTCTGGGCGACCTGTGTTTTTGTCGCGCTCTTCTCCCTAATCACGTGTTGAGCCTAGCGGATCTCTGATGACTCGCCAATGCAACTCGACGGGGCGGCAGGGCGGCGTGTAGCAGAGGCGACTCCTGCGCTGCGCGCCAAGCTGCCTGTCAAATGACATCCGTGGGCCTTTCCGGTGCCGGGCTTGACCGACCGGTCGCTTGCGTGAGTGGATGTCTTGAGTGGTGTGTAGGCGCGCTGGATGCCACGCCACCACCATGACGCAAGAGAGAGAGAGACCTGCAAAACGCACACGCCGGCGCGGTCGTCTAACCTACGTCATGGAGGTTGCGTCCGCTACCCTGCTCTTCGGAGGTGAACGCCTCATGGCGAGAGAACAAATGGTTGGGACCGGAACGAAGCGGTCCGCGCGAACGAAGATCAATCCGTTTGAGATGCTGCTTCAGCAACTCGACCTGGTGCGCGAGCATACGGACATCCCTGGTGGAACCTGGGAGATCCTGCGCCGCCCGGAGAGAGCTCTGGAGGTCAGCATCCCGATCACGCGTGACGACGGTGAAGTCGAGGTTTTCACGGGATATCGCGTGCAGTACAGCAGCGCGCGGGGTCCGTGCAAGGGAGGCATCCGCTATCACCCTGCGGTGACTTTCGATGAGGTCAAGGCGCTCTCGGGTTGGATGACCTGGAAGTGCGCCGTGGTGAACATCCCCTACGGCGGGGGCAAGGGTGGCATCATCTGCGACCCGACCCGTCTCTCACCTCGCGAACTGGAGCGCCTGACCCGTCGCTACACGGCGATGATCTTCCCCCTCATCGGCACGATGCGGGACATCCCAGCTCCGGACGTCAACACGAACTCCACTGTGATGAACTGGATCGTGGACACCGCGGGACTTCTGAGCGGCGAGCCGGTCCCGGGGATCGTCACGGGCAAGTCGCTCGAGCTTGGTGGCGCTCTGGGGAGAAGGGAGGCGACAGGCCGGGGAGTGATGTTCGTGACGCTCGGTGTCCTGCAGCGCCTGGGGGTCGACATCACGAAGGCTCGCGTCGCCGTACAGGGATTCGGGAACGTGGGGTCCATCGGAGCGGAGCTCTTGGCGAAGCAGGGAGCGAAAATCGTCGCTCTGAGCGACGTCTCTGGCGCCTACTACTGTCCCACCGGGTTTGCCATCGACGAGGTGGTTCGCTACACGACCCAATCCCCGGGGCACTTGCTTGCAGGCTACAGCGCCCGCGGCGTCGAGGAGATCACCAATGAGGAACTCCTCACTCTCGACGTCGACGTGCTGGTCCCGGCTGCCCTTGAGGCCCAGATCGTGGCGGAGAACGCCACAGAGGTCAAAGCGAAGGTCATCGTCGAAGGGGCGAACGGTCCGACCACTCCGGAGGCCGACCTCATTCTAGGCGAGAAGGGCGTCGTGATCGTTCCGGACATCCTGGCCAACGCCGGTGGCGTGGTGTGCTCGTACTTCGAGTGGGTTCAGAACATCCAATGCTTCCCGTGGGAGGAGGAAGAGACCAACCAGCGTCTTGGGCGGGTCATGCAGCGATCGCTCGACGAAGTGTGGAAGCTCTCTCAAGAGCGGAAGGTCTCTCTGCGGTTGGCCGCGTTCATCCTCGCGGTCGAGCGCGTGGCACAAGCCATCCGGCTCCGCGGGATCTTCCCGTAGGGAGTCGTAGGGGAGGACACAGTGGGGCTCGAGTTTCCGAGCATGATCCTAGAGCCCGAGATGGACGCGGCCCCACTGCTCGATTGCGCCGTCCGATTCTGCGCGACGCGCTTGGGAAAGAGTGAGAAGGAGATCGTTCGCGCCCTCGAGGCAGGAGACCCAGGGGCTCACAGCACGCTCCGGTACGCCATCGCCAAGGGACTGAGCGCGCATCTGGCCGGACTCGGCCGGTCGATCCAGGCCGTGTATCTGTACGGAAGCAGCATGAACGGCGATGCACGCGCAGGGTCTGACATCGACTTGATCGTGATTGTGGGGCGGAAGCTCGACCAGGCGCAGGCGCTCCTGCGGCGGCTGGACGTCGCCTTGGTGACGGCTTACCGGGACCTACTCGGAGACGACGCGGGCCCGAGATCCATGCTCGATGTCCATCTGGTGGACGTCGACGAAGAAGTGGAACGCCGAGGCTATGGGGCGGTCGTCCATTCAGCGGAAACGAGCCCCGTCTGTCTCTGGCGTGACACACCTAGAGTATCGGGGGCTCCCTTGGCCGGGAGCCCCCGCGCGTTCCGCCTCAGCGCGCGTGAATGAAGAACTGCTTCATGTCACGCGGCTGATACACGTCGAACTGCACTAGGCTCAACACGTCGATCTGCGCCTGGCTCCCCGGGTTGACGCAGCGCGTCTCCCCCAGATCGACCTTGTAGTCACCCATGACCAGGGATTCGTGGCAGTGGCCCGCCAGCACGAGATAGGGCTGGTTCTGCGCGATGAACCGTCGGATCTCCACGCTTCCCACGTGGTCGGAGAGCTTGAGGAAGTCGTATCGGCCGCGCGGCGCGCACCAGTCGAGCGGGGTTCCGTAGGGAGGCGCGTGGAACAGGTGGATCGTCCGCGCTGGCTCGTACTCGAAGCCGCCTTCCTCCCCCGAGTCGCGACGGGCAAGATACCCGCCCAGGTCCAACAAGTCGTCGGCGATGGTCGAGCGCTCACTGTTGCCGCTTGTCGTGACACCCAGTTCGTAGATGTCCGCACACGGATCCATCGTCTCAGGGCGTAGCCTCACGCGATTCTCGTACTTCACCCAGTCCATGAGCAATCCCCCGCCCGGAGGTACGTATGGGTAGCCGGCCACCCACAAGAGAGGCACCTCGTCAGGGAAGAACGCCCGTCTCTGACGCGACTCCCGCAGCGGCACGAGCCGATCGTTGACCAGGTGGAAGTTCGGCGTCTCGCGGGAAAACTCTGCCAGCAGGGGCTCGTTCGCCCGGCGGTCGTCGTTTCCCATGATGGCGTAGATGTCTACATGGCGGTGATCGAGCAGGTAGCTCCCGATGAGGGGGATGAACTGCCTCTCGAAGAACGCACGCTGCGTCGCCACGCCGACCTCTTCTGCGCAAGGCTCTGCAGGTATCCCGCTCGAGGGGCTGGGAGCGAGGTCGCCGGCGATGAACACCGAGCTGATCTTCCAGGCTTCAGCAATGCGGAGAAGAAGCTCATACAAGAGAACGTTTCCGTGGAGGTCGCTCACCGCAACGGCCTGCATCATGGCGCTTCAGAGTACTCCACCGTCCTCCTTTGTCAAGTGGCGGTGCCGCGTTGGGTCGTGGCGTGATCGCGCATTGGCAGTTGGCAATGGCGGGATGCGACACCGAAAGGTGGGGCGGAGCCGGCCAAGCTCACGAGGGCGGGCCGGGCGAGGCGGCAGACGGGCTCGTGCCTCCGTGTCGCCCTTCTCCCGCCTCAGGTTCTTCGGCTATCATCGCGAGAGGCGGAATGGGGCGCAGACGAAGGAGGGCGCGGTGAGCCAGGCGAGATCCCAGATACCAAGCGTCTACGACAACGTGCGGCGCCAGTTCGACAAGGCCGCCGATCTGATGAAGCTCGATCCGGACATCCGCAAGATCTTGGCTAGGACCAAGAACGAGATCATCGTGCATTTCCCCGTGAGGATGGACGATGGGACGATCGAGATGTTCTCCGGTTACCGCGTCCAGCACAACGATGTCCTCGGTCCATACAAGGGCGGGCTGCGGTTCCATCCTTCCGTCGACCTGGACGAGGTGCGAGCGCTCGCCACCTGGATGACTTGGAAGTCGGCCCTGGTAGACATTCCGTTCGGTGGGGCAAAGGGGGGAATCCAGTTCGATCCGGCCGAGTACTCGCCTCGAGAGCTGGAGCGAATCACGCGTCGCTTCGCGTTCTCCCTGGGCTGCAACATCGGTCCGGAGTACGACATCCCCGCGCCGGACGTGAACACCAACCCCCAGATGATGGCGTGGATCCTGGACACCTACCTGTCGATGATGCCGCCGCAGGAGAGGAACCGCTCGGTGCACGTGGTGACCGGGAAGCCGGTTGGGCTCGGCGGAAGCCTGGGCAGAGACAAGGCGACAGGGCAGGGCGTCACCTACCTCATCGAGCAGTGGGCCGAGGACCACCGGTTCGATCTCCGCGGAGCAACCTACACCGTACAAGGGTTCGGGAACGTGGGCGGATGGGCAGCCCGTCTGCTCAAACCCTACGGGGCGAAGCTGATCGCCGTGGAGGACGCCACCGGTGCGATTGCGAGCCCAGAGGGAATCGATCCGGACAGGCTGTTCGAGCATGTGAAGGTCCATCGGGGCGTGCGAGGCTATGCACGCATGGACCTGATCGATCACGAGACCTTCCTGGCCACGAAAGCGGACTTCTTCATCCCCGCGGCACTGGAGAACCAGATCACCGGCGAGACGGCCCCTCTCCTTGACGTGAGGCTCGTCGCGGAAGGGGCGAATGGTCCGACGGATCCCGACGGCGACCTCGTCCTTCAGAGGAAAGGAATCGACTTGCTCCCCGACGTCTTATGCAACGCAGGCGGGGTGATCGTCAGCTACTACGAGTGGCTACAGAACAAGCGCAGCGAGTTCTGGGATCTCGAGGAGATCGATCAGAAGCTGCGCAAGCGTCTGCTGGCCGCGTATGCCGAGGTGAGTCACACGGCAAAGCGCATCGGGACGGACTGGCGCACAGCCGCGACCATCATCGCGTTGTCTCGTCTGGAGAAGGTGTACAAGGAGCGCGGGATCTTCCCATAGGTGTCCTGCGGTGGGACGGTGACTCACCGCCTGGCCGGCCGGCCCGCTTCCGTTCGATCGGCAGGCGGTGTTCCAGCCTACCAGAGAGAGGTCGTGCTGGTTTTGGTGATCTCTCGAGTCGACGCTCGAGCCGAGAAGAGACTCAGGCCTTGCATTGCGGATTCTTCGGACGGGCCGGAGGAGCCGATTGGGAGACCGTCTGTTGGGGAGTGGCCGCCGGGACGCCGCTCTTGGGCACCCGCTCACTCACGTATCGCCCGCCGGCGTGCACGGTGCGAACCGCATCTGCCACCTCTGTTCCCGCCGATTCCTTGGCGAGGAACGCCCGCGCCCCGGCGAGGAAGGCGCGCGAGACGTGCTCTGCCGTCGAGTACATGGAGAGAATGACCACCGCGGTCGAAGGGAGCGCCGCCACGATCTCGCGGGTCAAGTCGATCCCGTTCATCTCGGGCATGGCGATGTCCACGATGGCCACGTCGATGACGACGCTTGCGGAGAGCTCCTTGAGCCGGCGTAGGGCCTCGCGCCCGGTCGCGGCCTCGCCGACCACGCGGATGTCGCTCTGCGCCTCGAGCAGTGCCCGCAGTCCGTCGCGCACGATCGCGTGGTCGTCAGCCAGGAAGACGGTGATGTTCACCTGGGCACCTCCACGACCACCCGTGTGCCTCGACCCGGTGAGGACTCGATGCGACAGCTTCCGCCAACGGAGTCTGCCCGCTCGGCCATGCTCATCATGCCCATGCTGTGTCGACCGTCCCGGGCCGCAGGGGAGAGATCCTGGAACCCGACGCCGTCGTCTGACACCTCCAGGCGAACGCAGCGGTCGTCGTAGAGCAAGGTGATTTCCGCTTGCCTGGCCTGGGCATGTTTGGCCACGTTGGTCAGGGCTTCTTGCGCGATGCGGTACAGGGCACTCTCTGCATGGGCCGCCAGCCTCGGATCGGGGTCGTCCCCTTGCACACAGACGAGGGTTCCGGTTCTCTGGCTGAACTGCTCGCCGTACCGGCGCAGGGCGGCCGCGAGGCCGTAGTCCTCCAGCACAGGTGGACGGAGGTCTGCCATGACATCGCGGATGCGGCCGGTCGTCTCCTCAAGCAGGGCGAGCGAGTCGCTCAGCCGGGACCGGAGGCTGGCTTCGGCCTGGCCGGACGCCTGGGAGGCGATGAGATTGAGATTGAGGGCAAGCGCCGTGAGGTTCTGCCCCACTTGATCGTGCAGCTCCCGCGCCAGCCGCCGGCGCTCGGCCACCTCCACCTCCGCCAGGCGCGTGGCGAGAGTCCGCAGGCGCTCTGCGTGCTGCTCTAGGGCCTGCTCCGCATTCCGCCGCTCGCGGATGTCGCGGACGATGCTTTGGATGTGGAGCGGCCGCCCCGCGGCGTCGCGCACCAGGGTCAGGTTGACATCAACAGGCACGGCCGATCCGTCCTTGGCGCGAAATGCGTCCGAGTAGATGCCGATCCGCGCTCCTTCCAGGAGCGCCTCACGCTTTCGCAGGATGCCCGGTAGCCGTTGGGGGGCCGCCGTGTAGCTGATGGGTTTCCCGATGAGCTCTTCGACCGCGTAGCCGATCATCTGGGCGCCGCGCTGGTTCACGGCCCGGTGCACAAGATCGAGGTCAAAGACAAACACGCCGTCGCTTGAGTGATCGAAGAGCGCCGCGTACCGTCGCTCGCTCTCACGCAACGCTTCGTCCGCTCGTATGCGCTCGGTCCGGTCCCGCACGAACACGAAGTCCGCCGGCTCTCCCTGGAAGAGGAAGACCCCGGCGTTGAGCTCGACAGGCATTGGAGAGCCGTCCTTGCGCACGAGGACGCTATCGTATGTGGATGGGACAACCTCTCCGGCCATCCGCCGTCGATGCCGTTCGCGCACGAGAGGGATCTGGTCAGGGTGGACGTAGCGGGTGAAGGCCGTATGGAGCACATCCTCGATCGTGCCGCCCCACATCTCAAGCAACCGCGGGTTTGCGTATTGGACGAGGGAGTGCTGTATAATGACGATCCCTTCATTTGCCTGCTCGACCATGTGGCGGAAGGCCTCTTCTCTCTCCCGCAACTTCTGCTCGCCTTCCTTGCGATAGGTTGCCTCTCGCAGGACGGTGACCACGTAGGATGAGCCAGCCGGATGGATCGTCCAGCGCGTGCGCTCGACGTCGATTGCGGTGCCATCCTTGCGGACGAGCGTCGCTTCCCCCAGGGACGCTCCGCCCGGCGCGACGGCCGCCCCCGAGCGTACGCCTTCAGAAGAACCGGCCTCTCTCCAGATCCTGGAACACGCCATTCCTAGGAGCTCTGCCTCGGCATAACCGGAAAGCTGACAGGCCGCCTCGTTGGCGAGGACGATCCGCGAATCGAGGTCCGCGATGACCGCCGCGTCGGGCGAACCCTCGATGGCCGCTTGGCACAACGCACTGATCGAGGCGGTGTCCGTTCTCCCGCTGTCGGTCATCGCAGGGGGGACTATCTGGCGCTGCTTGTCGCTCTGTGATAGATCCATGGGCGTTTCTCTCTCTGGCACGCAAGGAGCCTACCCTCTTCGTGAGGACCGGGTCAAGGGGGGCCGCGGTACCGGAGGTATGGCCTGTTGTTTGAGTGGTTCCCGGCCTCCGGAGGCCGATCAGGTAATGCTCGGCAGGGTCCGACGCCGGGGAGCCTTGAACCAACGCCGGAGACGCGATCGCGCGTCTCCCTGCTCAAGGCAGGCTATGGCACGAAGCCGCAGATCGGATCAGGCAGGCCAGACGATCCTCCCGTGGCTCAGGGGTTGATCCGGCGGGACGTCTCCCAGGCCAGCGCCGGGTCGCGTATCTCCGGCGACAGGGGCGCCCGGTCCAGAAGAACCCGGCTCTTCTCCTGACGCACCGGGGACCTTGCGGCCTTCTTTGCCGCCTCCGCGGTGCGTAGGATACGGCCAAGTCGCTGCAGGCCTTGGAGAATCCGGTCCTCCGACTCGCTCGTGAAGTTGAGGCGGAAGTTCTGTTTCCCGCCGCGGCCCTCGGCGTAGAACTGGGGCCCTGGGACGTAGCTCACGCCGGCTCGAAGGGCGTCTTCCAGCAGGGGCTTAGCCAAGAGGTCCCCTTCGAGGTGTCCCCAGACGAACAGGCCGCCGGCGGGCACGGTCCACCGTGCGACGCTGGAGCAGTATTCCTCGAGGCCTTCGCACATGGCGTCTCGCCGGGCGCGGAATGCGCCGAGGATCTCGTCCCGGTGGGCGTCAAGCCACGGGAAGAGGGTGCACACCATGGACTGCCCGAGCCCAGAGGTGTAGGACTCAATAGAGTTTTTCAGGGCCATCAACTGCTGGGCCACCCTCTGTGGCGCGGCGAGCCAAGCGACTCTCAGTCCGGCCACGATCTCAGTGAAGGTGGAGAGGTACAGGACATGGTTCTGACGGTCGAGCGCCTTCAGCGAGGGGATCGCGCGCCCTTCGTAGCGCAGGAAACTGCGGGCGTCCAGTTCCAGGATGGGCACCTGATGCTCGTAGGCAAGCTCAAGGAGCCCCTGCCTGCGTTCCAGGGACATCGTCCGCCCCGTGGGGTTGTGGAACGTCGGCTCGACGAAGAGGAGCTTGGGGTGCAGGTGTCTCAGAATGCCCTCCGCGACGTCAAGGCGAATCCCCTCTTCGTCCATGGGAATGGCATGCACGCGGGCGCCGATCGTGTGGAGAGTCCTGAGCGCTCCGGGCCACGTGGGAGACACGACCGCGACGCCATCCCCTCTCTCCAGAAGCGCTTGGGCGACCACGAAGACTCCCTGTTCCACCCCCGACAAGATGAGGACCTGCGACGGAGTAGCGCGAATCCCGTCCAGCTCAAGATGCTCCGAGATGAGCTTGCGCAGACGCGGGGCTCCCTGCGGAGCGGGACGTTCCAGGATTCCCTTTTCATGGAGCAGCGGCTCAGCGAGGGCGGCCTGGACGCCGTGGCGAGCCGCCACGTCTCCGGAGGCGACGCCGAGTGCGAACGACACCAGATCCTCTTCGTCGGTGGGGGTTCGCTCGCTCGAGAGGCCGCTCTTCGCCGCGGAAAGCCGGTCCGTGTACAGCTTCTCCCAGGCCAGAGAGTGCCCCTCGGGGATCGCCGGTCTGCCCGGCTGATACGGGGCGACGATCGTTCCTCCGCCGGAGCGACCCTCGATCAGACCCTCTCCCCAAAGGCGGCGGTACGCGTTGACGACGGTCGTTCGGTTCACGTCGAGAGCCTTTGCGAGTTCCCGGGTAGGGGGCAGACGCGTTTGGGTGGGGAGGACCCCGAGAAGGATCATCTCGCGGATCTGCTGGTGGATCTGCATGTACAGAGGTGCGTTCGAGGCTCGATCGATTTCGACCAACATCGCCGTCTCCTCCTATCCGGCGGACTTCAACGGAATCAAGCGTATCCGGCCGCCGTTGCCCTGTCCAGGACCAATGCCCTGCGGTGGGGACCGACCAAGTTAGGAGAAATGGGGACAGCCAAGCGCAACGTGAGGGAAGGAACGCTACAACGTCCTTTTGGACGGCAGCCTTGTGGTCCGCCGATCCATCCAAGAGCGGCCAACGCGGCCCATGTCGCCCTGGATCGGACGGCTCCCGTTCCCGTCATCGCGCCCTTTCGTGTAGAAACCGTGTGGCCTCGCGCCGATGCCGGGATCTTCGCCTTCTAGCGGCACCGGCCGCACGCGGGCCCACGAGAGCGCTTCTCTCGCCGCGTCTAGCAGGCTAGGATAGGGCACGCGCTGGCCGGCGCTGGGTTGCCCTCGCGTTCGAATTGCCTCGCGCCAAGCGGTGAAGCCTGATGACAAGGAGGTTCCCCCGAATGCATCGCAACAACGGATCATGACTCTCCTGGCGAACCCGGACGCCGGGGTGGAGGAAGAGGGCAAAGCCCGGATCCTCGAAAACTGTGGCCGTAGCGCCTTTCCAAGACCCTCAAGGAGAAGGCCCGTAGGCTGTACGCGAAAGCCGGGAATAGGGACGCGTTCCGGGAAGGGTTGGGCTCCCTGTGGCCGGCGGTCAAGCGCGAGGATCGAGCGCTATGCGTGGTCTATCCCCAATGTCACTGTGGACTGCTTAGAGGCTCCTCCGGGACGCTATCCCCGAGTTTCTGTCTGTGTTCGGCTGGATACGTCAAGGAGTTGTTCGAGTCTGCCACAGGGCGTCCGGTCACGGTCGAGCTTGAAATCTCGATTGTTCGCGGCGGAAGCGAATGCCGGTTCCAGGTGGAACTGTAGAGCGGCGCAGGGCATCCCTGCGCGGCCGCCGCTAGGCCCAAGAAAGGGAGGGAGAAAGCGATGAGACGCAAGGATCGGGAGATCACCGATCGAGCTTTGATCGAGGCCATCCTGAGGCGCGCCACGGTCTGTCGGATCGGTCTCGTCGGGAAGGAAGGGCCTTACGTCATTCCGATGAGTTTCGGGTACGACGCCCATTGCCTCTATCTCCACTGCGCGTCCGAAGGGAAGAAGCTCGACCTCATCCGGGAAGACCCGCGAGTGGCTTTTGAAGTCGACCTCGACCACGAGGTCGTGCCGCAGGCCAGCCCCTGTGGTTGGACCTTGCGCTATCGGAGCGTCGTCGGGTCCGGCCGGGCGGTGCTTGTCGCGGACGCGCAAGAGAAACGCCACGGCCTCGAGGCCATCATGCAACAGCACGGGGGAACGCTGGGGCTGGTCGGGGAGACGGATCTCGCTCGGGTCTCTGTCGTCCGGATCGAGGTTAGCGAGATGACCGGGAAAGAGTCCGGGTACTGATGCCCCAAGAGCGCTCGGCCGGCACAACAAGAGGTAGGGAGAACGAGGTGCTGGAGTGGCTCCTCGAGCCGGCGAACCCCTCCGTGCGCTACTTCGCGCTGCACGACCTCCTGGGCCGCTCCGAGGATGACCCGGAGGTGGCCGATGCGCGAAGGGCGATCTTGGGCTCGCTCCCAGTGCAGAAGATCCTCGCTCGCATGAACCCGGACGGAAGTTGGGGCGACCCAGAGAGCCCCTACCTTCCCAAGTACAAGGCGACCTACTGGACGATCATGCTGCTTGCCGAGCTCGGCCTCACCCGCGAGGACGGACGGGCAAGGCGAGCCGCGGAATCCCTGTTTCGCTTCCAGCGACCGTGCGGCGGCTTCGCCGAGTGCGGGGAGGCCGGGGCGCGGCGCGGCTGCGCGGAGGTCGCGGCAAGAAGGAAGGCGAAGGGCCAGCAGCCTCCCGACGAGGAGGCGTGCGTCGCGGACTACCTGCATCAGGCGACCCTCTCCTGCCTGACTGGGAACGTCCTCGCTGCCTTCCTGCGCATGGGATTCGCAGTTGACCCGCCGCTCGCCCGCGCGGTCGACTGGCTCCTTGAGATCCAGAACCAAGACGGCGGCTGGCTCTGCCCCTACTGGAAGGCGCACGTCCGCGACCGCCACTCCTGTTTCTTCGGGACGATCGGCCCGCTCGAGGCCTTGTCCGAGCTTCCGCGGGATCGACGGTCGCCCGCGATCGAGAAGGCGGCCGATCGAGCAACGGAGTTCCTTCTCGCACACCGTCTCTACAAGGCCGACCACCACGACTTCCGCGTGATTGATCCCCGCTGGCTCACGTTGAGCTTTCCCTTCTCGTACAACTACACCGTCCTTCGCGGGCTCTCCGTGCTCAGGCGCCTGGAGATCCGCGACGAGCGGATGGAGGACGCCCTGGAGGTTCTCCGGGAGAAGCGGACGGAGGATGGGAAGTGGCTTCTCGAGGGGACGCCCGCGGGGAGGATGCAGACGACGCTCGAGAAGAAGGGTGTCCCGAGCAAATGGGTCACCCTCGCCTGCCTGCGAGTCCTGGGGAAAGGAGAGACCTTGAGGACGAGCTTCTCTTGACAGGCCCGAAGCGGGCTCCTATGCTTCCGGAGTGCCTTCTGGCGAAGCGCCGACGCGATTCCGTCGCGCGGCCGCGCGCGGGCGATCCAAGAAGGGAACGCGGTCCTGAGAAAGGAGACGGTCTATGAGTGACAATAGCGAGCTAGAAGGGCTCTTGCGGCCTCCAGCCATGGAGATGTCGCCCTACCCGCCCAAGGCGATCACCCTCGCGAGCGGGGAGGAAATGGTCGTCCGCCAGATCGTGCGCGAGGAGGTTCCCACGCTCCTCGAAGCCATCGCGCCCTTCATCTGGGTTGAACGGGACTTCTACGACATCGTCTCGGCACGCCTCTTCGCCGAGCTCCTCGCGTTCAAGCGCTATCGCGTGCGCGACGAGTACTGCCTCGTCGGCTTGATCGATGGAATCCTCGCCGGGATCGTGAACGGCCGCGCCGACGGGCCCGATCGGGGGATGAGTTACCACACCCTGGCCCTGCGCCGCGGCCTGCGCGTGGGGGCTCACCTCTTCGCGGCGAAGATGGAGTACCACGTCGAGTTCCTCGGCGAAAAGGAGGTCCTGATCGTGGCGGAGAGCCCGATCGGGTTCCGCCGCTGGATGATCGAGTACCCGCTCGAGAAGAAGTTCGAGGTCTCCCACGAGCTGGGCGGCGTGCCCTCGTGGGTCCTCACGAGCAAGACCTACTACGAGGCAAAGCCCAGGCTCGTCGCCGGACGTCGCCCGGTGCCTGAGGCGCTGCTCGAGGCGGCGAAGACGATCAAGCTTCCTGAGACGAAGCCCGCCAAGGCCCCTGCCGCGGACAAGAGGTCGCGATGAGAGACGTCGCGATCGTCGGCGCGGCGATGACCCGCTTCGGCCGTGCCGAGGTGAGCCTGGTGGACCTGATGTGCCTTTCGGCCCTCCCAGCGCTCCAGGATGCGCGCCTGGGTGATCGCCGCGTGGACGCCGTCGTCGTCGCCAACATGGGCGGCGCGCGCATCAACCGCCAGACGGCCGTGGCGAGCGCCCTGGTCGATCGGCTCTGTCTCTATCCTGCGGCGGCCGAGACGGTCGAGAACGGTCCCGCCTCCGGGTCCTCGGCGTTCAAGGTCGCCTTCCAGGCGATCGCCTCGGGGATGGCCGACCTCGTCCTGGTCACGGGCGGGGAGAAGATGCGCGCGGTCGATAACCTCGAGGCGACCGACTTTGTGGCGAGCCTCACCCATCCACAGGCCGAGTACATCTACGGGGTCACCCTTCCCTCGCTTGCCGGCCTGTTCACCCGCCTGTACATGGAGCGCTATGGCGTCACCGCCGAGCACCTGGCGATGGTCGCGGTGAAGAACCACGAGAACGCGCTCAAGAACCCGTTCGCCCACATCCAGCAGCGGGTCACGATGGAAGGGATCCTCTTCTCTCCGGACGCCGTGGTGAACAATCCGCTTGTCGCGGACCCCTTGCGGATGTTTGACTGCTGCCCGGTGAGCGACGGATCGGCCTCGCTCGTCCTCGCCTCGGTCGACCTCGCGAAGAAGCTCGGCCGGCCGATCGTGAAGGTGGCGGGGATCGGCCAGGCCACCGACACCCACGCCGTGCAGGAGAGGAAGGACCCGACCGACCTCCTCGCTGTCCGGCAGGCCGCAGAGAAGGCGTTCGGCCGGGCGAAGCTTCTTCCAAAGGACATCCACGTTGCCGAGCTGCATGATGCCTTCACGATCCTCGAGATCGCCGAGAGTGAAGAGGCGGGATTCTTCCCCAAAGGGAAGGGAGCCAAGGCCCTGGAGAAGGGGACGACCTCCCTCTCGGGGAAGCTCCCGATCAACCCGTCGGGCGGCCTCAAGGCCAAGGGTCATCCGGTCGGCGCGACCGGCGTCGCCCAGCTCGTGGAGCTTACCTGGCAGCTTCGCGGAGAGGCGGGTGAGCGGCAGGTGGCCGGCGCGAAGAACGCGTTTGCCTGCAACTTCGGCGGCTTCGGGAACAACGTCGTCGCGACCGTGCTCGTGCGGGAGGAGTAACCATGGAGAAGAAGGTCACAGGGGTTCGCTGCAAGGCCTGCGGGAAGCTCTCCTACCCGGCGCACTGCGTCTGCCCCGCCTGCGGGAAGACGGAGTTCGAGCCCTTCGAGGTCGCGGGCGAGGGAAAGGTCGCGACCTACACCGATGTGTACGCCCTGTCGCTTGACTACGCCGAGCGTTACCTGCGCCTGGCGATCGTCGAACTCGATAGCGGCATCCGCGCGACCGGGCACCTCCTCGACGACGATCCCAAGATCGGGAAGCGCGTCAAGGTCCAGATTGGTGTCGTCCGCCGCCACGCCGGCGAGGACACCTACGGACTGCAGTTCGTGCCGATCTAGGATCCTGGTAGACCGCGCCGTGGGAGAAGAAGAGACCGGGGACTTGGGCCGTGCCTTCTTCGCCCTTGGCGCACGAATCGGGGTAGGCTCTTCTTGCCTGGGGAGCGGAGTTCGAGTCCCCTCGGGTGTACCGCTGGAAGAAGTTTCTTGCCTAAGCCTGTTTGAAGCATACGGCACGGGGGACTTGAACACCGTGACGGTCTCGTCCCAGACCAACTCAAGAGGTGGACGGGACACTATAGGCAGGTCAACATACGTCGCAGGGAGAACGCCGCAGAGTGAGTCCGAGAGCAAATCGAGAGAGGGTCACTGACAGTGGGCAAGCTAGGGAGGCGAGCGTGACGCAGGGTCTGCCGGAGGAGAGGGAGCGAGTTCCCACGGTCCGCGAGGCGTGGGAGAATAACGCGGACTTCTGGGACGGGCGGTTCGGTGAGGGGAACGCTTTTCAACGTGTCCTGATCGGTCCCTCTACGGAACGGCTCCTCGCGATCTCGCCCGGCGAGACGGTGCTCGACGTGGCCTGCGGGAACGGCGCCTTCGCGAGGCGGATGGCACAACTCGGGGCGACGGTGGTCGCCTGCGACTTCTGCGAGCGGTTCCTCGAGCTCGCCCGGAAGAGGACCTCACCCCAGGCTGGGGCGATCACCTACACGCGGGTCGACGCCACCAAGCCCACGGAGCTGCGCGCGCTGGGGAGCCGGCGGTTCGATGCCGCGGTCGCGACGATGGCCCTCATGGACATGGAGCTGATCGAGCCGCTGTTCTCCTCGCTTCCCGAGCTCCTCAAGCCAACCGGCCGGTTCGTCTTCTCGGTCCTCCACCCCTGTTTCGCGAACAACGCCTGTCGCCTCGTGCTCGAGGAGGAGAAGGAGGACGACCGATTCGCGGTCGCTCGCGGCGTCAAAGTCCGCCGCTATCGGCGACCCTTCACGTCCCTCGGCGAAGGGATGATCGGCCAGCCGGTGCCGCAACCGTACTTCCACCGCCCGCTCTCCCTGCTTCTCGAAGCCGGTTTCCGGGCCGGGTTCGTCCTCGACGCGCTCGAGGAGCCAGGATTCGACGAGGGATCCGTGGGAAGTCGGCCGCTCTCCTGGGAGCATTTCCCCGAGATCCCACCCGTCCTCGTTGCGCGCATGATCCTGACGCCGCGTTAGCCTAGCCTAGACCAGTGGCCTGCCTCCTCCAGAACGGTCCAGGGTGAGTGCTAGGATCGGGATGGCTTGCCCCTCGAAGTCGGTCTGCGTCAGAAGCTGGTATTGGCACGCGAGATGGACCTCATGCCGGCTCGGCGGCTGTCAAGAGTGATTGGATCTGCTCCGCGCCGGGCCAGGGAAGAGTTCCAAACTCGTCCGCTGGGGGGTAGAGATGGGCCTTGCGAAGAGCAGTCGCTCGCGAGGCCTGACGGGACGGCGTGGTCGCCTCAGTCCTATCCTGATGGGAGTCGGCCCGCCGCACTAAGAGCTCGAGCGTCAGCGTCCGAATCCTCCACTCCCAACCGGCAGTGAAAACTCCGTTCTGGTAGGCATTCCAGGCTCCGCGCGGGTAGTCGAGATGATCGTGAGACGCTCGCCGAGGATACTCAGCTCATGGAGAAAGGGTGGAGGTCTCGGGTGTCGTTCCGATGGGCTGCTCCTCTCGCAGCTGCGGCTATCGCGATGATCGGATCTTCCGCAGCCGCGCCACCAGCAACTGTCTGTATCCCGGCGGGCGCGCCCGCAACGATTGATGGGTCTCTTGAATACGGGGAGTGGGACGACGCTCTGGTCGTTCTCCTGAGTGATACGGTGACGCTCTACATGAAGCACGCGGATGGCATGCTCTTCCTCGGCGTCCGCGCGCCAACGATGGGCGCCGGGAATCTCCTGATTGCGAGCCCAGGCGAGATCCGGGTTCTACACTCCTCAGCGGCCCTGGGGACGGCGGTGTACGAGCCAGTCGGAGACGCGTGGCTCCTGAAGCGCGATTTCACCTGGAAGTGCCGTGGCCGCGACTTCTCCGACGCAGCGGTCGCCGAGCGCAAGCTGTTCCTCGAAACAGAGGGATGGGTGGCAAGCACTGCGTTCCTAGGCACTCCGGGAGACATGGAGTACCAGGTCAGGCTGAATGGCGAGTCCGTTGCGATGCTCTTTCTGTACGTCCTCGTCTCCAGTCCCGAGTCTGTGCTCTCATGGCCAGCGACCGCCGAGCAAGATGTGATTCCCGGCCCGATTCCCTCCGTGGCGCATCTCGACACGACCCAGTGGGCTACCCCAACGCTCGTCGCGGCACGAGATGCTGGGCCGTCCTCCTGCAGCGAGACACCCGCGGGAACGATCGCGTTCAGTTCCTCACGGGATGGCAACACCGACATCTACATGATCTCAGCGGACGGTACGGGACTCCAACGGGTAACAACGAACAGTGTCCAGGATCTAGAACCATGTTGGTCGCCCGATGGGAGTCGTCTGGCCTACCAATCCCGGCGGCCTGCGTGGCAGATCTACACGATGCTGGCTGATGGATCGGACGAGGAGGAAGTGACCAGCCGACTCAGCTGGAGTCCATCCTGGTCGCCCGACGGGTTGAGCCTTGCCTACGCCACGGGGTCTTCTATTCGACGCGTTTCCCTCGTCGAAGAACGCCTCGATGTCCTTCTGTACTCCTCCGGAGACTGCGGGCGTCCTACGTGGTCGCCGGACGGAGTCCTGCTCGCGTTCCACTCTAACGCGGCCGGGAACCAGGATATCTACGTAATGGATGCGCGCGGCGGAACCCCGCGGAGGCTGACCCAGGAGCCCTCGCGGGAGCTTCATGCAACCTGGTCTCCCGACGGAACGCATCTTGCCTTCGCCTCCGACCGCGACGGCAATCTCGAGATCTACACGATCCGAGCAGACGGCAGCGAGCTAACGCGCATCACGAACCATCCAGCAGAAGACATCCTGCCGGCGTGGTCTCCATCCGGGGACTGGATCGCCTTCGTCACAAACCGCGATGGGAACAGAGAGATCTATACCATGAGGTTCGACGGCTCCTGCGTCCGCCGACTCACCGACAACCCCGGAGAGGACATGTATCCGGCATGGAAGCCGGAGTAGATGGGATGCCCTCGCGCTTGGCCATGGGGGAGTTCAAGAGCAGTCCCGTGGGGGTGCGACATCTGGATGGTCCTGTCCATGCGGTCTTGCCACAGGACCTCATGCCGGTCTTGAACTCTTAGGGGGGCGCTCTATCTCTCACAGCGCGGCTCATGCCAAGGACTGGATACCTGCGTACCCTGCGTCGCCGAAGGTGGAGGAGTTGACCGGATTCTGCCCCGCCTCGTATTCTAGAAGCCCTGCAAGGAGGGAGCATGATTCGAAGGGTGGTCCTGGGTGTTGTCGTTGGTCTGATGATCGGTTCCCTGAGCGGGGCTCCCGCGTCCGCGGCCCCGGAGCTCGTATTCTCTGCGTTCGACCCCCTCGTCATCCGGGTCGGAGACGTGGGGCCAGTCCTCTTTCAGGCGAAAGTCGCCGGTTCTCCGACGCGAGTCGTCCTGGTCTTGAACGCTCTGGACGGCTCGGCCAGCGACCGGGCCATGCGAGACGACGGGACGGCTGGCGATCGCGTCCGCGCGGATGGAATCTACACGACAACCCTCACCACGGCCGAGATCGTCGGCCTCCTTCGGCCGGATGACGTCCTGCGCGCTGAGGTCGGCTTCCTCGACGTCTACGAGGGGACGATTCGCGCCGTTAGGGGAAACGTCTTTGCCGACGTCATCACGAGCGAGGTTCCCCTCCTTCCGGTGACGCGCGTCGCGCCGGACGCCCAGAGGACCGACTACCTGGTGAACATCGTCCTGCCTGGGTTCGTCACTGCCCAAGCCTTCGACATTGTCTCCGCCGTCCGACGCTTTTACGCCCTGTTCCCAGACGAGTTTGACTTCCTAAACCTGGTTGCCGTCTCCACCCACTTCAGGAATCGCTTCCACCTCGGCGTGAAGAGCGAGGTGCGCGGGATCGGAGTTCAGCCGTTCGACGACACCGCGCGCTACGGAAGCTCAGGGCGGCTCCTCGGGATCACCGTCTTCCCAATACAGAGCGTGTTCGACGGGGCCGAGGCCGGCTACCAGCACGAGCTCGGGCACCAATGGATCAATTTCCTTCCCATCGCACCGCTCAACTACGTCATCCCGCACTGGCCCCTCTCTGACCTTGCGGGCGGGATCATGGGTTTCGCCGAGACCGGCTACGGCGAGGGCCTTCAGTTCCCTTGCATCGTCACTCCGGTCTCCGGCGGAGCGACCTTAACACCCCAATGGGAGCCACTAGTGTTCAACGACCTCGACCTGTACTTGATGGGCCTCCTCCCGGCTAGCGAGGTCGGGACGCACTTTGTCTTTCCCCTCGGCACGAAGTCTGCGGATTTGTTCGCCCTGTGTGACAGTGGGACATGGCGCGGCCAGCTCGAGACCGTGACGATTGGTGATATCGTTGGGCACCTTGGCCCCCGCGCTCCCGACTCCGCGCACAGCCGGCACTCCTTTCGGGTGGCGACGGTCATCGTCTCTTCAGACGGCCTCCTCTCTGAAGAGGTGATGGCGTTCTACAGCTACTTCGTGAAGAGGGCCGAGGCCACAGAGGAAGTTCTCTACCACAGCGGGTTTGCCAAGGGGACGGCAAAGCCGTTCTTCCTCTCCACGAGGCAGCTTGGCTCCCTCGACACGCGGATTGTTGCGACGCAAAGTACGCCCGCGGCGTCCGCTCGCCCCACGTTCGACGCCACCACGAGTGCAGACCTTCTCGCTCGCACCGCGAGCCTCTCCTCGGAACCGATCAACGGAAGTGATGCCGCGAACGCGCTTCGCCCTGGAACGATCGTTCTCTACCGGACGAGCGAGGGACGATACGGGAAGCTCGAGGTTCTCGAGTCTGGCTACGACCTCGTCCTTCGGTTCGTAACCTACGATGCCAACGGTACGGTCCACTCGGCGAGCGACCGGCTCGTCGTTCCGGGGACGTACCTCGCCGACCTGGACCGCGGCACAGTGACGGACGCCTCCGCTGACTTCCAGTGGTCCCAGAGGTCGGAGACCGTTCGCTATCTCGAACCAACAAGAGGCGCCATGTTCGCCCCCTGGCCGCAGTGAGCCGCGCCCGCGGCGCTTTTCGGCCTGCTCCGCGAGAACAGGTCCGCATTCAGGGCTGGAATCGAGTAGTTCGCGAGTAGTCCCGTAAGGGGTACAGAAATACCTTCTGAAGGGCCTTTGCTTGCAGAGCCCAACACGACGGCACATTCCGCCCGATCCTAGACCGGCGGACATCGGCCGTCGCTGCGAGGAATCCCTCCGGGTCACGCTGGAATCCATCATGCATCCGTGGAGTTCCCCGGGTCCTAGTTCGAAGCGGACGTTCCTGCCCCGGTCCGACGGATCCAAGATCGCCATCGCCGCCACGTACCTTCAACAGAACGCGCCTGGCGCTCCTGCGATCAGTTCCTTGGACGTTCGTATCCAGTCAGCCGCCCCGGCGGGGGTCGCGTCGGGCAGAGACACTGGAGACGACTGGAGCTACATCGCCGAGCTCGAGTGGGCCTGCTACGGGCTGTGACCGTGACGGACAGGGGGCAATTACCCACCGCGACGGTGGGCGGTGACCGTGTCGGTCACGGTGTCGATCACCGACACGGTGCAGTCAGAGTAATCGTGGAAACCGTCGTTGGCCACGCAAGCCTTGTGAGCTGCAGAGGTGGGCGGCGCCTGGACAACAGTGTACCCCGCTTTCGTTCTTGTGGCGGTCACTCCTTGGTCTGAGACTCCCCCTTCTACAGCCTACTTCCTTTCGTCCTTTTAGGCTGGGAGCTTCCCTCGATCAGAGCACGGCGCGGCCCAGCTGCCGTTCAGTCGGCGCCTGTGCCTGTTGCATTGGTCTACGTTGCCCGAGATTGGCTAGACTGGCTCAAGACGTAGATCGTTCACCGGGGGTGGAGCATGGGCAGTGGACGACAGAGTGATCTTGGCGATCAGGATGACCTACGCCTTCAGCGCGAGCGAATCGATCAGCTGGAGCGGCTCAACGCGCAGCTCAGGGATTCCGAGGAGAGGTTTCAGATCCTGTTCGAGCATGCTCCCGATGGCTACTACCTCAGCGACCTCAAGGGGACATTCGTGGATGGCAACGCCGCAGCCGAGAGGATCACCGGCTATAAGAGGGAGGAGCTCATTCACGCGAGCTTCCTCAAGTTGAAGCTCCTCTCGGCGAGGGACTTGCTGAGAGCCGCCTCTCTCCTCGCGAGGAACGTGCTGGGGCAGTCAACCGGCCCGGACGAGTTCACCATGACTCGCAAAGATGGGACACCAGTTCCGGTCGAGATACGAACGCACCCGGCGAGGATCGGCAATCGGCGCTTGGTTCTTGGCATCGCACGGGACATCACCGAGCGCAAGCGGGCGGAGGCGGAGATCGAAGCGCTGGCGCGCTTTCCGGCCGAGAACCCCAATCCAGTTCTGCGAGTGGAGGAGCGCGGGGCGATCATCTATGCCAACCCGGCCAGCGAATCGCTCTTGCGCTGCAGAGTGGGCGGGTACATGCCGCCGGACTGGCACGAAGGGGTCGTCAGGGCTGCGAAAGATCACGCTCGCACAACGCTGGACGTCAAGTGGGAAGAGCGGGTCTATTCAATCCTGTTCGTGCCAATCCCAGGGGCCGGCTATGTCAATGTCTATGCGAGGGACGTCACGGAGCACAAGAAGGCGGAGGATACGCTGCGCGAATCGGAAGACCGGTATAGAAGTTTGGTAGGCAACGTCCCAGGTATCATTTTCACTATTGACCTGGAAGGCAAGATCACGTTTGTAAGCCGAAGAACAAAGGAAATGCTCGGCTATGAGAGTGTGGAAATGATCAACAGAAGCGTCCTAGATTTCATCCCCGAGGAAGAGCGTCAAAGGGCCATGGAAAGCATACAGAAAGGTATGACGGGGGAAGGGATCAAGCACTTTCAAACACCAATGATAAAGAAATCTGGAGAAAGGTTGTTTCTGGAGTGTTCCTTTGCAAGAGTTCGTAAAGATGGGCGAGTGATCGGTGCCCAGGGTACAGCAGTTGACATCACCGAGCGCAAGCGGGCGGAGGAGGCGCTGCGGCTTAGCGAACAAGCCGCGCGCGACCTGGCTGAGCAGTTGCAGTTGGTCGGTAAGGTTGGCGCCGCCATCACCGCTGGGTTGGGTCTTGAGCGGCTCATGCAGACGATCTACGAAGAATGTCAACACCTGGTTCCCATAGATGCCTTCTATATTGCGCTCTATGATGAGGCAACGGGGATAGCGACCTTTCCGCTCCACTACAAAGATGGTGAGCGCCGCACGATCCCTCCGCGCGATCTCAGGGGGACCCCTGGTCTGCTCGGGCACGTGATTGACCACCGCCAGCCGATTTACTTACCCGACGCTCCGAACTCGTCAATACCTCTGGTCAACCTGCCCGGCTCATTGAGCCGGTCGATTATCGTTGTCCCACTGGTCCTTGGCAATCGTATTGTCGGCGTTCTGTCGGTACAGTCTCTCTCGCCGAATGCGTATTCGCAGGAACTAGTCCAGGTGCTTGAACGACTCGCGACCCAGATTGCGATCGCGATCTCAAACAGCCGCCTCTATGAATCGGTGAGCCACGGCCTCGAAGCTACGCTCACCGCGCTCGGCCGCACTGCGGAGAGGCGCGATCCCTACACGGCCGGGCACCAGCGGCGGGTGACCGGCCTCGCTCTCGCCATCGCTCGCAAGCTGGAGTACGGGGAGGACGCGTGCAGCATGTTGCGCACCGCCGGGATGCTCCACGACATCGGGAAGCTCGGCGTACCGGCGGAGATCCTGTCGAAGCCAACCGCACTCAGCAAGATCGAGTTGGCGCTCATCCGTACGCACCCCCAGGCGGCGTACGAGATCCTCGCAGACATCGCCTTTCCCGGGCCGGTGGCACAGGTTGTGCTCCAGCACCACGAGCGACAGGACGGAAGCGGGTACCCGAAAGGGATCTGCGGGGACGACATTCTCCCCGAGGCGAGGATTCTTGCTGTGGCAGACGTCGTCGAGGCAATGGCTTCGCACCGTCCGTATCGCCCTGCGCTTGGCATTGATGCTGCACTCAAGGAGATACGGGCCGGACGCGAGACGCGCTATGATCAGCAGGTCGTTGACGCTTGCGTGGCGCTGTTCGAGTCGGGCGAGTTCTCATTCCAGCCGGCGTCCGCAGGCTGATGGATTGCGCTTCTGCCATGGCTGACTTCTGTCTCGCCCCGTTCTTCTGACCCCTTCACGGAAGAAGGGACCAGTGATTGGCCGAACTCTTGCCTTGGCTCGCGTTTCGCGGAAGAGAGGTCGTGAGGCGGCAGCGGGTCGTCTAGCCGAAACGTGCGGATTAAGTCGAGCACAGGGATCAACAACAGATAGGCCATGAACAGACCTGTTGGTGCACTTCGTGCCTCTCACCGTTCGCACTCCTGGGATGGGTAGAACCGGCCCTTGAGCCGGAGGGCCACGCCGACCAAGCCGATCAACACCGGGACCTCGACGAGCGGTCCGATGACCGCGGCGAACGCTGCCCCGTGGTTGATCCCGAAGGTGGCGATGGCCACGGCGATGGCCAGCTCAAAGTTGTTCGACGCTGCCGTGAAGCTCAAGGTCGTCGTTTGGCCGTAGGTCGCTCCCACCCGCTTGCTCATGAAAAACGAGACGAAGAACATGACGACGAAGTAGATGAGGAGCGGTGCAGCGACTCGCAGGACGTCGAGGGGGAGCGCAACGATGTACTCCCCCTTGAGTGAGAACATCACCACGATCGTGAACAGGAGCGCAATGAGAGTGATGGGGCTGATCTTGGGGATGAAGCGCTCGTGGTACCACGCCTTCCCTTTGAGCCGGACGAGCGAGAAGCGGGTGAACACGCCGGCTAGGAAGGGGACGCCCAGGTAGAAGAAGACGCTCTTGGCGATCTCGCCGATCGTGACGTGGACGGCCACCCCTTTGAGGCCAAACCACGTCGGGAGCACGGTGATGAAGACGTAGGCGTAGAGCGAGTAGAAGAGGATTTGGAAGATCGAGTTGAAGGCCACGAGGCCCGCGCAGTACTCCGTGTCGCCCCCCGCGAGGTCGTTCCAGACGATGACCATGGCGATGCAGCGGGCGAGGCCGATTAGGATCAGGCCCACCATGTACTCGGGCTTGTCGTGGAGGAAGAGGACGGCCAGGCCAAACATCAGGATCGGTCCCACGACCCAATTCTGAATGAGGGAAAGCCCGAGGACCTTCGTGTTTCTGAAGACCGGTCCCATCTCCTCATAGCGCACCTTCGCCAAGGGCGGGTACATCATCAGAATCAGCCCGACGGCGATCGGAATCGAGGTCGTTCCGATACTCATCCGATTGAGGAAGGCGGAGATGTTGGGAAAGAGATAGCCCCCTGCGACGCCGATCGCCATGGCGAGGAAGATCCACAGGGTGAGGAACCGGTCGAGGAAGGAGAGACGCTGCTTCTGCCCACGGGACGCCCCCGCTTCGATTGCCATGCGCAACCTCCTGGATTGGCGGTCCCGGGGTAGCCGTGTGGGACAAGGCATGGACAGTCTGGCGCGCCGTGGTGCTTTCCGCTTGCGCTGGCGCCCGGCGACGGCTCAGAGCTTGCGGTTGAGCGGTTGTCGACCGCTTCCCATCCTGAGCTCGAGGCCGAACCCGATCCCGCCTGGCGAGCCACCCCAGAACCAACTTGTCAAGAACGACCAAAGGAATACAATACTGCATCATGGTGCAAGAAACCATCAACAGGAAATCCGTGGCCTCTCCGCTTGATTCGCTTGTGGCCGAGATTGGAGAGGCGCTGGGACATCCCATCCGCATCGCGATCCTTCGCCTCGTCGCCCAGGGTGAGACGTGCCTGTGTGAGATACGGCCGCTCTTTCCCGTCGACGAGTCGGGCCTTTCGCGACATCTGGCGACGTTGCGGCGTGCGGGACTTCTTGTGGCGCGCCGGGAGGGCGTGCGCGTCCTCTACAGGCTGGCCTCGCCGCATGTCTCGAGTCTCCTGGACGCAGGAGAGGCAATCGCTCGATGCCGCGCGAGCCTTCTGCAGGACCTGATCGACGGGAGCCGGGGACGTTTGAAGAGCGAAGAGTGAGGATCCCCAAGAGGGGCGACCATGGCTGAGTGCCGAGAAATGACCGCGGGGAAGTTCACGTTCCGCGTGCCCGAGGATCGCCTCTACACGGCTCAAGGGGTCTGGGTTCTCTCGGAGAAGTGCGAGCCCGGTGACCGCGTTCGCGTGGGCCTCACCGACTACCTGCAGCAGCACTCCGGCGACGTGGCCTTCGCGTTTGTGAAACCATCAGGCGCGCGGCTGTCGGCGGACGAGACTCTGGCCGAGGTGGAGACGATCAAGACGCTCCTCGAGCTGCCGTCGCCCGTTGCGGGGACTGTTACGGAAGTGAATCCCGCTCTCGACCTGACACCCGAGGTCATCAACCGGGATCCCTACGGCGAAGGGTGGTTGGCCACGCTCGAGCCTGCCGACTGGGGGACGGATCGCGCAGGGCTCCTGACGCCCAGGGAGTACTTCTCCCTCATGCAGTCTCTGGTAGAGGAGGAGCTTGAGAAGCCATGACCACCAGGACGGAGCGCGTCGTGGTCGTACCCTGCAGCGGCATTGGCAAACCGCTTGGGAGTGTGAGTCGTGAGGCCGCCTACGAGCTGTGCGAGAACCTGCGCCCTCACACAACCGAGCTTGTCGCCTTGTCCAAGCTGGTGATGGGCGACAGCGCGAGCCGCGAGACCGTGGCCCAGAACCCTTGCGTGGCCATCGATGGGTGCCAACTAGCGTGCGCGTCCAAGATGGTCCAGCAAAGCGGTGGAACACGCACGCATACGGCGAGGGTGTTGGACGTCTTTCGCCGCCACAAGGAATTGAAGGCGGAAGGGATCGCGGAGTTGAACGATGCGGGCCGGAAGCTTGCCCGTGCGATGGCCGAGGAACTCGTTCTGACCGTGGACGCCCTGGGCGCATCGGGAGTGGCGAAGGGGCGAACCCATGCCTGAGGACCCAAGGAGCAAAGCGGGGATCATCGCCTGCAGCGGTGAGGAGCTGGCCGAGGGGACGGTGTCGAGGCTGGCGGCGCTCAAGGTGCTCCACTCACTGAGGCCGCACGACACGGTTACCCTCTGCCTGCCGCTTTTCCTGGCGGGAGGGCCCGAGGACCGGACCTTTGCACGCCTTCACCCCACCATCACCGTCGATGGCTGCGATCTGCGCTGTGCCGCGCGTGCAACCGAGCTCTACTCGGACAAACCGGCCGCGAGTCTCGTCGTGAACGAACTGATCGCCGAGCAGCAGCTTGGGAAGCCGGAAGGACGACGGCAACTGAATGAAGCGGGGAGGCAGGCCGTTGAGGCGACGGCCGAGCGCATCGCGGCGCTCGTGGACACACTGCTCGACCAAGAGAGGCGCGCTTCGGACACGGCCGGGGGCGCAGGTGATCCCGCGCGGCATGAGGAAGGAGGGGACGGCTGTTGCTGTCGCTCAGGGGGCGCTCCGTGAAAGGGGACTCCAGAGATCCCTGGGACGGACACGCATCGGGGGGCGCAAGGCGAGCCACACGAGCGCGGCGTGTCAGAAGTGGGGGAGTCGACTATGAGTAGAACGGCGACCTATCACACAACGGTGCGCTGGACCAAAGAACACTGGGGTCATCTGGTCTTGGGAAACGGCCCCGAGATGGACTTCTCCGCGCCCCCTGACGCACAGGGGCACGCTGGAGTCCTGACGCCCGAGGATGCCTTCGTCGCAGCCGCGAATGCCTGTGTGATGCTGATGTTCATCTGGGCGAGCAAGCGGTTCAGGCTCAAACTCATCTCCTACGAATGTCGCGCCGAGGGGACCAAGCTCGTCGAACTCGATCGGACGGAGCGGTTCACCCGCCTGCACTTCGAGCCGCGAATCCATGTCGCTGGAGCCGGTGAATCGGTGGAGGTTGTTCGGGCCAGGGTAGGTCGTGCGCTCGAAGCTGCGCAGAAGTATAGCCTCATCGCCAATTCCGTGACGTCGGAGATCCTTGTGGATCCCAAGATCGTGGTGGAGGAGTGATGCCTGCCGGAATCGGGTTCCCTGGCGGACGCCGTACTGGAGAGGATTCTCCGCCTTGCGGCATGAGCATCTTCGGTCGGGAGCCCTCGCGCTCTCGTCGAAGGGGTGCAGAGAGAGATGGGAGGTCAACCGTGAAGATCGAGGTCCTGGGCACGGGCTGCCCGAAGTGCCAGTCGCTGGCGAAGAACGTGGAAGCCGCGGTGCGGGAGCTTGGACTTGCGGCCACGGTGGAGAAAGTGATGGACATCGAGGCCATTGCCGAGCGGGGAGTGATGGTCACACCAGCTCTCGCGATCGACGGGGAGATCAAGAGTGTGGGGAGAGCGCTGACGGTTGGGCAAGTTAGGGTTCTCCTTGGAGGGACGCGATGACGCATCTCGCACGGAGGATGGGGAAGGAGTGATCGCCAAGCGCCTGGCCGCCGCTGCTTTGCTTCTCTTCGTAGCAGCCGGTGTGGGAACGTTCTTGGTTCGGGAGTTCGCGTCGCCTCCCGCCACGGCGAAGGGTCCGTTGACTGTGACTGAGCCCGAGGCCAAGGCATCCGGCCCCTCTGACCAGCCCGTGTCGCCCGATCAGGGGATCCAGACAGCTTCCCGCACCGCGATTGAGGAGAGCGCGCCGACCCCGTCTGTGCAGGAGCCCCGTCGCTTTGTGCTCGCGACCTACTTCCACAACACGGTCCGGTGCCCGACGTGCCTTGCCATCGAGCGGGACTCACGTGCGGCACTCCAGGCCGCCTTCGCGGCTGACTTCGCCACCGGAAAGCTCGTCTGGCGCACGGTGAACATGGAGGACAAGGGAAACGACCACTACGTCACCGACTACAAGCTGCCCTGTCCGTCCCTTGTGATTGCGGAGATGAAGGGGGAGCGCGAGCTCCGGTTCAAGCTGCTCGGGGAGACCTGGAATCTGATTCATGGGGACTCGAAGCGCTTCAGCTCGTACGTCACATCCGAGGTCAGAGCCTGGCTTGAGGAGATCCAGTGAGCCCCTGGTGGCTCGCTGCCGGCGGGGCGGTGTGGCTTGGGGTCCTGACGTCCATCAGCCCCTGTCCCCTGGCGACGAACATCACGGCCATGTCGTTCGTGGCCAGGCGGGTCGGCCGCCCGAGCGCCGTTCTCTTGTCCGGAGTGCTCTACACCCTCGGCCGGGCGTTGACCTACCTCGTGCTTGGCGTTCTCCTGGTGGGGAGTCTCCTCTCCGCTCCGGAGCTGTCTTTGGCACTGCAGAAGAACATGAATCGCGTGCTCGGGCCGATTCTGATCCTTGTCGGAATGGTTCTGCTCGATCTCCTTGCTCTCCCAAGACTCGGGCGAGGGACCATCGCGCGAGCGAGCGAGCACGTGGGAGGTTGGGGCGTGTGGGGTTCTGGACTTCTCGGGATCCTCTTCGCTCTCTCCTTCTGCCCCGTCTCCGCGGCCCTGTTCTTTGGCAGTCTCCTGCCGCTGGCGGTGAAGGTTGGGTCTCGAGCGGCTGTTCCCGCGCTCTATGGCGTTGGAACGGCTGTCCCGGTGCTCGTCTTTGCCGGCCTGCTCGCGGCCGGGAGCCGGTCGGTGAGTCGCGTCTTTGAGCGTTTGACCCGCATCGAGAGGTGGGCGCGTCGCATCACCGGCGGCGTCTTTGTGGCAGTAGGCATCGACTACACGCTGGTGCATCTGTTTCGAGCCTTCGGCTAGAGCTGCCGCAGAGAGGTGGTGAGGGAGTGAAGGGAACGCAGGGGGCAGAGGCTGTGGGAGAGGTCCTGCGCCGGGCAGAGGCGCCAGTCCTATCGTCGCCCGGAGAAGATCCATCGAAGATCTACGTCGAGGCGACGACCCACTGCAATCTCTCTTGTCTTTTCTGTTCCCGGCAAGCGTGGGACGAGCCGGTCGGGGAGATGGATGGACGGACGTTTGCCGCCATTCTGGACGGTGTCCAGGCCTTGAGTCACCGTCCAACGCTCCTGTTTGGAGGGATCGGTGAGCCTCTGGCCCATCCCCGGCTGCCAGAGATGGTTGCTCAGGCAAAGAGCCTGGGCGCGCGCGTCGAACTCGTGACCAACGGGACGCTCCTCAGTCGGGCGATGGGGCGAGCCCTCATCGAGGCGGGCCTTGACCTTCTCTGGGTCTCCCTGGATGGGGCGACCCCCGAGCGCTACGGCGACCTGCGCCGAGGCGCGGCGCTTCCTGACGTGCTCGGTAACCTGGCCCTGTTCTGCGACGCTCGCCGCGCTGGGGGTACAGGGCCGGAGACGGGCATCGCCTTCGTCGCCATGCGGCGCAACATCGCCGACCTTCCCGCCCTCCTCGACCTTGCCGGTCGCCTGGGTGCGACGCGATTCCACGTCAGTCACCTGCTCGCGCACACGGCGGAGATGCTCGAGGAGACGCTCTACCCGCAGGCTCGATCTGTGAACCCTCCTCAGATCGGAGGGAATTGCCCGTTCATTGAGTCCGGGGCTATCGCCATCGGCTGGGATGGCTCCGTCAGCCCTTGCGTCCCTCTTCTGCATGACGCGACAAGCTTCCTCAACGGTGGGGAGCGGTTCGCGCAGCGCTGGAGCGTGGGGACGCTTGCGGATCGCGATCTCTTCGATCTGTGGAATGACTCCAGGCTCAAGGAGTTCCGCGAGCGCGTGAGGACGTTCCGCTTCGCTCCGTGTGTCTCCTGCGGGGGCTGTGCCCGCATCCATGGGAACGAGGACGACTGCTTCGGGAACCCGTTCCCCACCTGCGGGGGGTGTCTGTGGTCTCAAGGGCTCATCTCATGCCCCTAGGAGTGGCGAGGAGGAAGACGAGGGAAGGGGTCCCGTATGGTTTCGATGGCCCTCTTGGGTCTCTTTGGCGCTGCGGCGCCAGGCATCGCCGTGGATGACCCCAACTGTGCTGTGGTCGGTCGCGGACGGTGTCACCGCTGCGTCGCCTCGCCCGCGGCGGGGCTGATCCCAAGCGGAACTCGGGGCGGGTCGGGGTGTAGGTGGAAGGTCCGATCGCCAGGCCCGAGGCGCGCCTGCCTGAGACGAGGGGGGCGCATGGAGGAGAGACGCGCGACGAGCGCGAAAGGAGAGGAAGTGAAGAGAATCCTTGCTGTCTTGTTCATCGCTTGGGCGGTCGTATCCGCCAGCACAACGGCGGCCGGAGTACTGGGGGTTGACAACGCCAACCATGAGTTCGGAGAGGTCTTGTCGGGGCAGATTCTTACCCACGTCTTTCTTCTCTCAAACGTGGGCGATATGAGTTTGAACATCACGAACGTGCGGACTGGGTGCGGCTGCACCGTCGCCTCGTGGCAAACGGCGACCCTCGCACCTGGAGCGTCGATCTCCCTTGAAGCGAGGTTCAACACCGCGGGGTACCACGGCAGGGTGACCGGGAAGACGGTTTCCGTCGACTACAAGGACCAAAGCAACACCGCGACGCGGACTCTCGCCCTCACGCTCTCTGCGACGGTCCTCACCCCCCAACCCTACGACCTGAGTGTGGGCGAGTTGGAGGAAACCTTCCTCCTCGTTGTCGATCTGCGAAGTTCCGACTTGTATGCGACCCACCACCTCCTCGGCGCACTCAGCATTCCCTATGGCCAACTCACGAACTGGATCGGGAACCTCCCGCGAGGGGTACTCACCATCCTCTACGACCAAGACGGAACCATCGCCCCGGCCGCCGTTCGGACCTTGAACACGGCCGGCTACCCGGAAGTCCAGTACCTCCAGGGCGGCATCAACGCGTGGACGCAACGGTATGCGAGCCGGTTTACCGCTTCCGGCTCTACGGCCGGTGAGCGGTTCCTCCTTGTCGCGGAGCCTGCCTCGTCGAGCGCGTGGGGAGTCCCTGATCTCGTAGATGCGAGCTACCTCAACCAGGAGTTCCTTGTGCTCGTCGACCTGCGTGCCCCGGAGCCGTACGCTGCGGCACACTTTGCCGGAGCGGTGAACGTCCAGCTCGCCGATCTCGCGGCTTGGGTCGCGCGTCTCCCGTATACAGCCCACGTCCTCCTCTACGACGAGGACGGCTCAGTGGCCCGCTCCCAGGCGATCGCCTTGTACACCGCGGGCTTCATGAAGGCGCAGGCCCTGTTCGGCGGGTTGGCGGAGTGGCGGGCGGCGTTCGGGGACAAGTTCCTCGTCGCCGCTCAGTAGGCCTCAGAGGACATGACCTGATCCCAAAGAACCCGACCATGCAAGAGAAGGCAAGTGATCGAGTGGCGCTGGTGTTCCCGTGTTCTGGAGGTTCGGACGTTGGCGAATTGGCCGATCGTGCCGCGCGGAAGCTTCATCGGGATGGCACGGGGCAGATGTACTGCCTGGCCGGCATCGGCGGGCGCGTTCCCGGGATCATCAAGACCACGAAGGCAGCGGACTTCCGCGTGGCGATTGACGGGTGCGCCGTGGGCTGCTCAAGCAAGACTCTTGACCGGGCGAAAGTGGGTCCGTTCCGCCGTGTCTGCGTGACCGATCTGGGCTTCGAGAAGGGCGGGACGGACGTGACGGCAAAGTCGATCGCTGCGGTGTCGCACGCGGTCGAGCGTGAGCTGCGGGCCCGATCGATGGGTGAGGAGGGGCATGAGTAAGATGAGAGTGTTCCGTAGGGTGCTTACCGGTTACGGGGTGCTGGGCGCTGCGATCACAGCGCTCTGCTTTGCACTTCTTCTTGTAGCCGCTGGCTGCTCCAAGCCGGCTGCAACGTCAGCCCAATCAGCCGCCGGCATCCCGGCGTCTGCGACGTCACACGAGGCGACACCGGCGGGTGCGTCAACGACAGCGAACGCCGGCGGGCTCCTCTCGCCACAGACCACGGCGTCCACATCGGAGGACGTGGCCGTGCCGACGACATCCGCGGGCGCGCCGGTTGTGGCAGTTGGCGCGGGCTCTGCGGGAGACCCCTCGAACCAGCCGCCCGCAACGCCGCCTGCTGCAAGCGCGGCGCCAGTGAGCGTTCGACTCCCGCAACTCATTGATCTGGGCGCAAAGACATGTATCCCCTGCAAGAAGATGGCGCCGATCCTCGAAGAGCTGTCTGCAACGTACGTGGCCCATTTCGGGGTGCAGTTCATTGACGTGAGGGAGAACCCAAGCATGGCCAAGCAGTACGACATCCGATTCATTCCGACTCAGATCTTCTACGACGCGCAAGCGCGGGAGCTCTATCGCCACATCGGGTTCTACTCGAAGGAAGAGATCCTCGCCAAGTGGAGAGCCCTCGGCGTGGATGTGGGCAAGTAGCCGGCGGGAGGACAAGGACGAACATGGAAGCCATCTTGTCCGCGCTCTCCCAGGCGCTTGGAAAGAGCCTGCCGCTGGCAGTGGGGGCTGCCTTCGGGTGGGGCGTGCTCAGCATCCTCCTCAGCCCGTGCCACTTGGCGAGCATTCCCCTCATCGTCGGCTACATCGGGCGGCAGGGATCCATGTCCACGCAGAGGTCGCTGAGCCTGTCCCTGACGTTCGCCTTGGGCATCCTGATCACTATTGCAGCCGTGGGGGGCGCTACAGCCGCGGCGGGACGCATGATCGGGGACATCGGGCGAGTTGGGAACTACGTCGTCGCCGCGGTGTTCTTCCTTGTCGGGCTGTACCTTCTTGATGTGATCTCGCTCTCGTGGGCCGTACCGTCGGGAGCCCGGGTGCGGTTTGGGGGCCTGCCAGGCGCCTTGATCCTGGGCCTCTTGTTCGGGATTGCGCTCGGACCGTGCACGTTCGCATACATGGCGCCGATGCTGGCGGTGACGTTCGACCTCGGGACGTCGAACGTCCCACTCGCGGTGGCCCTGCTTCTTTCGTTCGCGGTCGGACACTGCACCGTGATCGCGATAGCTGGCATGTCGATGGGTGCGGTGCAGAAGTACCTGCACTGGAACGATCGCAGCCAGGTGATCACGTGGGTGAAACGGGTTTGCGGGGTTCTCGTGATCTGCGGCGGCGCGTATCTCATCTACACCGCCTCGTAGTCCCGGCGGGAAGGGGGACGAACGCGAATCGAAGTGCCGGGAACGGGCTGCCCGAAGTGCAAAGGAACGGTGACCAACACGCAGAAAGCTGTGGCCGAGTTGGGCATTCAGGGGGAGGTTGTTACGGTTGAGGATCTAATGGACATCGCGTCTTGCGGCGCGATGATGACGCCGGCGCTCGCCGGACAGGAGTCTTGCGGCGACTGTGAGAGGGGGAAGATGAGACACAAGCTCTTCTTAGCGGGGATGATCTGCGGCCTGCTTGGGGCTGTTCTGGTTGTCGGCTGCACTCGTTTTGGCGGCGTTGAAGCGGTGTTGGTGGCGTTCCCGAGCGACGGCGCCGCACCTCTGCGTGTCGAGTTTCGCATGGACCGGTCGACATACGGGAGCGGCGATCCCGGCACGTTTGTCCTTGACTTCGGCGATGGGACGAGCAGCCTCGAGAGCGATGACCTCGCGATGGTGATTCCGCATGTGTATGGGCCTGTCGGAACGTACTTGGCACGCCTCACGGTGGTCGCCAATGACGGACGGACGGACGAGTCGACGGTGACCATTGCCGCGACCACCGGCGAGGTGCCTGAAGGATCGACCGTGGGAAGGAGAGCCTACGATTTCACGGCGCCAGCAACGGACGGGCGCCAGATCACTCTGAGTGAGCTGCGCGGCAGCGTCGTCTTGATCGAATTCTGGGGCTCTTGGTGCAGACCGTGCAAGGCGAGCATGCCTCACATCAACGCCTTCTGGGAGGCGTATCACGATCAGGGGCTTGTCGTTCTTGCGGTGAGCACTGACGTCCGCAAAGAGGACGCTGTCGCCTATCTCAGTGCGAATGGGTACACGGGCCTCACCTGCATCTGGGAACCGGGTGGGAAGGCGACGCGAATCAAGCTGATGTATCAGGTTGACTGGATCCCCCGCTCGATTGTCGTGGACAAGTTGGGCATCGTCCGCTACAACGGACATCCGATGGATCTCACGGCGAGCTTCCTGGAAGCGCTGTTGGCCGAACAGGTTCTCCCCAGCTCGTCGGTGACCACCGAAGCTCGTGGGTCCGCGCACTAGGAACAGAAGCCGCCGAGGCAACAACCGGCTACAGATTCTGCCGGAGTGACCCGCCCCTGGTGAACGGTCCACTTCTCAAGTTGGTCCTAGGACTTGTGAGCTTGCCCCCGTCTTAGGGCCAGTCATAATGTCGGAAACCGAGCCCCCGTGACTCGCGGACTTGAGCCAGCACTCAGCAGCTCTGCAACGTAGGCTGCCGGCGCCCGATTCCCCAGACTGGAGTGCGGTCGCCTTTCATTGTACTCGCACCGCCACTGCGCGATCAGCCGTTGGGCTTCGCCCAGGCTCTCGAACCAGTGCACGCTGAGACACTCATCGCGTAGCTTCCCGTTGAAGCTCTCGATGAATCCGTTGTCCATGGGACGTCCTGGCGCGATGAAGTCTAGCTCAATCCCTCTTCTGTACGCCCACTAATCGAAGTGGTTGCTGGCAAACTCGGTCCCGTTGTCCGAGGTGATGACCATGGGCTGACCGTACGCCGACATCGCACGCTCCAGCGCTGCCGTCACCGCCTCGGCAGGCAGTCGTTGAGCTGCTTCAAGGCACACGCACTCCCGGCTTGCCTGATCGATGGCTGTGAGTACCCGGAAGCGCCTTCCATCGGCCAGCTGATCGCTCAGGAAGTCGATGCTCCAATGCTCGCCTGGCTCGGTTGCCGGGAGTGGTTGTAGCCGCCTCTCGGCTGCCCGCTTCTTGCGGCGTTTGGTCCGCACCAGAAGCGCCTCCTCTCCGTAGATCCTGTAGACGCGCTTGTGGTTCACCGGCCATCCATCCCTCTGCAGGAGCACGGTTAGCCTGCGGTAGCCGTACCTGGGGCGAGCGTAGGCCAGTTCCTTCAGCCGCATCCGGAGTGCCCTGTCGTCCTTCTTGCGGGACTCGTACCGGCATACCGACCGATGCAGCACGAGCAGCCCGCACGCCCTGCGCTCAGAGACCCCGTAGTCCTCCAGAAGCTCCAAGAGCAGTTCCCGCTTGCGTGCAGGCTTCAGAGTTTTCGCTGCAGCACGTCCTGGAGGATCTGCTTGTCCAGGCTCAACTCCGCCACGAGCTTCTTCAGCTGGCTGTTCTCCCGCTCCAGCTCCCTAAGGCGCTTTAGCTCGCTGGAACTCAACCCGTCATACTTCCTGCGCCAGCGGTACACGGTGTTCTCGCACACCCCGTACTTGCGTGCGATCTCCTTGGCCGGAATGCCCATCTCCACCTGCTTCACCGCGTAGACGATCTCCGTCTCGGAGAACCTCGTCGTTCGCATGTTTCTTCCTCCCCGAAAACGTTACTCCCTGTCGATTCCGACATTATCTCTGGACCGAATTCCGGGGTGAAGGTCATATTGTCCCACCCCCCTCAAACCGGGGCGACGTGAATGCACGGATCGGGCTTGAGAGAGGAGCCGAGTGCAAACCCGCGGAATGCCTGGTGTCGGAAGCGATGATGCCAAGAGCGCTTTCCGCGTTGCTCCCCGCAGCGGGCAAGCTTCGAGACTTCACCGAACTCGACCCCGAGACCGCGGAGACGTTGTCCCTTTGAGGTGCCCGTCCGGATTGGACGCCACGCTGGACCCGTCGCTTTCAGGTACGATGGAATCCTGTGGGCACACGAACTCTTGACCAGTATCCCAGACACTTGGGTGATCAGCCCGGCGGCGAGAGCCGAGCGAAGCGGCTGAGAGAGCTGGCCGCGCTGATGCTGAAGATTGGAGGCATCAGCTTTGGTGGGCCGGCCGCTCACATCTCGCTCCTGCAGGACGAAGTGGTCGAACGACGGCAGTGGCTTGACACTCCCCACTTCCTCGATCTGGTTGCCGCGACGAATCTGATCCCAGGCCCCAACGCGAGTGAGATGGCCATGTACATCGGTCTCCTCCGCGCCGGGTGGATCGGCCTCGTCGTGGGTGGGCTTGCGTTCTTGCTCCCAGGAGCAGTCCTCTCGGGTCTCCTCGCGTGGGTCTACTTGAGATACGGAGCCCTTCCAGAGATCTCCCGCGTGTTTTCCATGGGCATTGAGCCGGTCGTGTTGGTCGTCGTCCTGGCCACGGTGTGGCGGTTGGGACGGACCGCACTTCGAACGTGGGATCTCTGGTTCTGGGCTGGTGGGGCACTCATTCTCAGCCTGCTCGGCGTGAGCCCCGTCTGGATCTTCCTGGGGACCGCACTCGCCGCCCTTCTCTCGCGCTCTCTCTACCATCGCCCGGAGGCCCTTCTGGTCTTTCTTGGAGCCAGCCTTCCCACTGCCTCAGTTGCGTCGGTCGCCCCGTCCCTTGAACGCATCGGCTTGGTATTCTTGAAGACGGGGGCTCTTCTCTTTGGGAGCGGGATGGTTCTCTTCGCCTTTTTGGAGAGAGAGCTCGTGCCTCTGGGCTGGCTATCCCGGTCGCAACTCGTGGACGCCATTGCGGTGGGCCAGATGACACCAGGCCCCGTCCTCTCCTCGGCGACGTTCATTGGCTGGCTTCTTGCCGGACCGGGAGGGGCTATCGTTGCCACCGTGGCCATCTTCCTTCCAGCGTTTGTTCTGATAGCCGTGGGGGGACCACGCCTACCTCGCCTTCGCACGTGGCTGCCCGCCCGGCACGTGCTCAACGCCGTCGCGGCCGCGTCCTTGGGGGTCTTGCTCAGCGTTGGCGTCGGAATTGGCCGGGCGGTGGCATGGGACGTGCCCAGCGGCCTCGTCGCTGCGGCTGGCTTGTTCTTTCTAGCCGTCCTCAGGTTCCCAGCGTGGTACGTGTTCTTCTTCGGGATTGTCGCTGGACTGCTCAGAAGCCTCGTCTGAGGAGCCCCGGCTCAAAGGCGATCAATCGTGGATCCATAGGTTCGTTGCCTCAGACCACGCTGACCGCGAGGAGAAGACGCAAGAGGTCCCTGCTCCAACTGGCAGCACGGGGAAGGGCCCGGCAGCCTGGCCAGCCGCCACGCCACGCTCAGAGGGCCAAGGGTCCGCGCGGACGGCACCTCGTCTAGGTCAGTCTGCGGGTGCCTCGGAAGAGAAAGGGCGCGGCTCGTGCCGCCCCCTGCGAGGAAAGGGATCGTCGGGGTTAAGCAGCTGGCTGAGCTAACTTCAGCTCGAGGAGCTTCACCACGCGCTCCAGCCGCTGCATCTCGCCCTGGGCCTGTTGCATCAGGCGGAGAAGACCCTGCCCCTGGTTACCCTGGGTGCGGTTTGCCCGCAGTTCGTTCAGCAAGGCTCCCCGACTAGTAGATCCAGGTGTCTGCACGCTGTTTCCGCGCAGTCCCAGCCTGTTTTGGGTCCCAGTGACGCCCGGAGCGCTCTTTAGGGCGGGTGTCGCAGCACGTACCGCCGCTAGGTTATCGGCCAAGCGGGTAAGTCTCGCTTTCAGAGTCTGTTGCAGAAGCTTCCCCTGTCTGTAGGTCAGGACGTCTCCCAATTGCTTGATCGCGTCGCGCAATGGTGTCCCAAGATCGCTCTTGAAGCTCGAAAGCTTCTGATTGAGTTCCTCTTCCGTCCCGTTGAACGTCACAAGATCGTTGGCCAACGCCTGGTTTTTTGTCTGAAACGCCGTCGCCTCGTCCAGGAGCTGGGTCAGGATGTCGTGCACCTTCTGCATCTGGTCGCGCGAGAGCTGGAGACGGTCAATGAGGACAAGCATGGGGATGTCCGCTGCTCCGACCGTATTAGGGTCTGACGACGCCGTCACGGCGGCTCGGGGCGCGCCGACCGACGTGAGCGCGAAGGCAATGCCGGTCCCGAGCAGGCCGACCGCCACCACCACACTGCCGATGATCAATGCCTTCTTCATGGGTAAACCTCCCGGGTACTCCGTTGCGTCAGGCCTAGATTCTAGCCCAAGGCCGGAGGAGAACCCGTGGCAGGATTGTGGCAAGATGGTGAAGATCACAGACGGACCGGGACGCAACGGTTTGCACGGGACATCAAGAAGAAGAGCGCGAGGCCGGAAAGCCCAAGCCCCGCCGGGCCAGCCGCGACGGGCGCGGGTCTCCTAGTGGCAAGCTTGGAGGGGTGGCCTGCTTGAGGAGGCAAAGCCATGAGAGGGATCCTGTTTCTGTGCGTCGCCAACTCGGCACGCAGTCAGATGGCCGAAGGAATCGCTCGGGCCGTCGCGCAAAGCGGGGTCAGGGTCTGGTCGGCCGGCTCCAATCCAACGCGCGTCCGCCCCGAGGCGGTCACCGTGATGCGCGAGATCGGGATCGACATCTCCGGGCAGAGGGCAAAGGGTATGGAGGCAGTTCCCCTCGACAAGATCGACACCGTCGTCACTCTCTGCGGCGGAAACGTCTGCCCCATCCTTCCCGGACGTGCGCGGTCCTTCCACTGGGAAATCGCTGACCCGGCGGCCGTCGAGGGACAGGACGAGGTGCGCTTGGCGGCCTTTCGTAACGCGCGCGACGAGCTCTGTCGTCGCATTTCGGCCCTGCTTGCGGGAGAAGAAAGCGACGACCGCGCAGGGATCGACTGACGCCCGAATCCTGTCGCGCGACTTGCGCAAGTCGCCCATACGATGGCTGGAGCCGGCACGCAAGGCTCCACCCGCTCGGCATTCCCACGGTCGTCAGCGCACGTGGGTCGCCCACCCCCGTTGCCTCATGTAAGAAAGTACTCGAAGGACGCTTCGTTGCCTCATGTAGGAATGTACTCCAAGTTGACGTTCTGTTCGCTCTGTTTCGCCTCGCTCTTCGACCGGGCAAGGGCCTCCAATCT
>Ga0315294_10000151_pt1 | contig 72602 bp, 78 predicted proteins | sample YL17G13_40_MG_FD_203626 | JGI IMG/M metagenome (GOLD analysis project Ga0315294, IMG submission 203626) | Sediment microbial communities from Yellowstone Lake, YNP, Wyoming, USA - YL17G13_40 | ecosystem: Environmental > Aquatic > Freshwater > Lake > Sediment | place: USA: Wyoming | collected... | reverse complement strand
AGTTCCTTTCTATCTCTAGCCAGTAAACAATGATGACCAAGCAAAGCTTTCATTAAAGAAAATCTTGCAAGAGTACCAAATTCTGGGGTATGAACTAAACCCCCATTTTCTCTATAATATACGTGTGCTCTAATCGTCCCATCAGGATTAAGTTCGGTTAATTCAAATGTTCCTCGATAAAAAGGCTTAACTTCTTCCCCTTGGTTTGTAACAAAAGTTACTTTTGACAGTTGCATAGCTGCTTTATTTAACCTATCCGATTCGATTGGATTTGCTAAACTTCCTAATACCTGTGAATCAATAGTTGCAAATGTAACATCACCTCCATCATCTTTAATAGTATGCATAACAAACAGTTCTAAAATTCTCAAAAGAATTTCTCTCTGTAACAAATCCTCTGATGTAAAAGTCTGAAGAGCCGTATCAAGAAGTCTGGCTCTTTCTTGGGTTGTTACTATCATTTGGTTTTCTTTATTTAAACCGAGATATGTTAAAAGTCCTCCAAATGCTATTTTTGTGTCTTCCTTTATATTTTCACTCAACCATGACTTATTTAGCAGTTCACCTACTGCTATTGAGGCCCCTCTATTTACCTGTGGATTTACTTCTGTCATTAATGAAATTATACTAAAAAATAACGAATTTTTAAAGAATAAATTTAAAATTCTTATCTTGTACATTAATGATAAGTTTATTAATATACACTTTTTTGATATACTTCTTCCATGAAAGAAGTTATTACTATTATAGGAATACTACTAACCCTAATTGCTTATATCCCATATTTAATTAACTGTTATTCCGGGAAAACCAAACCTCATTTATTTAGTTGGTTTGTTTGGGGATGTGTAGCTACCCTAGCATTTGCGCTCCAGGTAAGTGATAATGCCGGCCCAGGATCTTTTGTTACTCTAGCTGCTGCATTAATTTGCTTTATCATTATTCTTTTTGGTTTAAAGAATGGGAAAAAGGACATAGTGAAAATTGATTTTATTTGTTTGATACTTGCATTTGTTTCAATAATATTATGGTTAGTAATCAAGCAAGCTACCTTATCTGTAATAATAGTTTGTTTAATAGATGTACTTGGATTTATCCCGACAATAAGAAAATCATGGTATAAACCTCATGAAGAAACAGCTTTTACCTATGGCCTAAATAGTTTCAGACATATATTATCAATATCTGCATTAACAAATTACACTATCGTTACTCTTCTCTATCCGCTTTCATGGTCAATTACTAATGGATTATTTGTTATAATGTTATTAATACGAAGAAGGAAAAAGGATATATAAGATACCGCAACATTGTTTACAATCGTTATATAAGCAGAAGATTTGATCCAGTATACCTTATTGATATTTTATGATCATAAAGGTTAAAGATCTAAAGAAGAAAATAATACTAACATTCAATATAAAAATAAAACAAGCTTGAAATGACTAAGAGGAATTTCGAGCTAAAAGGAGCAACACACACAAGCTAATGACTTGCCATAAGCAATCCCACTTTGGAGGATGAAGTTTAACAAGAGAAACCTAAATATGTCCTTCTACGCTAAAAAGCTTCGAAGGACACGCAGTCTTCGAACTATTTTTTACTTCAGCATTAAATTAATTAGACTGGCCTTGCCAGTCGTAGCTATTTTGAGCTTTGTGAAAAATAGCGAAGACTGGTGGGCCAGGGTGGAATCGAACCACCGACCCCGGCTTTATAAGAACCGTGCTCTAACCAACTGAGCTACTGGCCCAAACAATATAATAAATTACTTAGAAAGAACTTTGATATTTTACACCAGAATAAGGCAATATTCAATTACATGAAAACTGTTTTAAAATTTTGCGCCTGGAAATACCGGTGGAGGAAAAGCATCTAGTCCGCCTCCAGAAAATCTTGATGTTTTTGGTTTATATTCACTTTCTAGTTCTGCTCTTTGTGATATTTCTGTCTCAACAATAGCTGCATCCCTTCCATACTTTAACCTTGATAAATCTTTTATCGTATTAGCCATTTCCAAATCCGGTTTTAATTCACCATAAGGAGCATTTTTTAAATGTGTATACATAGAGAAAGGAGGCGGATACTCCCCATCAACTAAAAGCTTCACATAAGCATTTATAGATTCAAGATTAATTAGATCATTCTGGTCAAAAACCGGAGCAAATTCATTCTGTAAGTACTGAGCGTCATTTACACCTACCTTAAAGCTTAGAATACTCCCCACATTACCAAATACCGCATCTCTTACCCGTTCATCTATTTGAGAAATATATTGATTACCTACAACTAAATTTAAATAATATTTTCTTGCCTCAGAAAGTATCTGCGAAAAATCATCGGTTGCAAAGTTTTGAAATTCATCTACATACAAATAGAAATCTCTTCTTTGTTCTTTGGGAACATTAGCCCTGCTCATAGCAGCAGACAGTATCTTTGGTACTAACAATAACCCGAGAAATTGAGAGTTTTCTTCTCCAACTAATCCTTTAGAAAGATTCACTATCAATACTTTTCCTTCATCCATAATTTTTCTTAGATCAAAACTTGATTTACTCTGGCCGACAATATTTCGCATCAATCTGTTCGTAACAAATCTATCAAATTTCGACACAATATAGCCTAAAACCTCACTTTTATGAAAATCGCTTGTTTGGGCTATTTCATCAGTCCAATATCTTCTTACTAAATCATCTTTAACTAAAGGCAGTTTCTTTTTTACAAAAGCTGGATCCGTTAAAAGGCGCATTACTTCAACTAATGTATTACCTTCTTCTGACATAGCTGTAAGCATAGCGTTTCTAACTGCTCTTTCAAATCTTGGACCAACTATACCTTGTCTATTTGGGTCAAACATCTTATACATAAGTCCAATCCAGGAGTTAACTATCCTATGTTTTTCCTGTTCATCAAAATATTGTATTACATTAAATCCAATAGGTCTTTCCGTATCTGCCGGATTGAAATATATAACATCCTCCGCTCTTTCTGGAGGAATTCTTTCCAAAAGCCATTCACAAGAATCCCCGTGCGGATCTAAGAATGCAAGACCTCTTCCTGCCTTTATATCCTGCCAAACCATATTTTGTAAAAGGAAAGACTTTCCAACTCCAGTTTTACCCACAACATACATGTGTTTTCTCCTGTCATCTTCTTTTATGCAGACATCGCGTTCTAAACCTCTATAAATAGATCTCCCCAACCAAAGTCCTTGAGTAGAAACTTCCTGTGAAGCAGGAGCTCTTTTAGACAATAACCAATGAATATGCGGAGTTTTAATATTTTTATTGGGGAAATGGTAAATTGTAGCTAATTCTTCTGTATTCAAAGTATTTTCACAAGTCGGCAACCTGTAAATAAATTGCTTAATGAAATATTGTTTAGATTTTCCATTTTTAAAAGTTTTTTTAACTAAACCATTTCCTTGTTGGTTTTTAACAGTTTCAAAAGCTGATAGGACATTCATAACGTGCCTGTTTGCATCCTCCTGTACCCTTCCAACTGCAACTATCCTAATATCTGTACCAAAACCAACTTTGGCGCATTTCTTCTCTACAGCTGTAACAACATCTTCTTGAATTGGAACTTTCTTTTCACTATCTGAAGCTTTGGCTTTTAAATTATCAACAAAAGATTTTCCTTGTTTTCTCCAATTTTTCCCTGTAGGAGTAACTATTATCTGTATAGCGATACCTTCACCTTCATTTATTTTACTTGTAGAACTCGTTATAGATGATAATAAATCCACAGACAAATCTTCATATGTTTTTATAGGTTTATATATTTCAGAACTTTGTTTTAATGCAGCATAAGCAACTTTGCCATTTTCTTCAAATATATTGTATTCTTCAACTTCTCTTATATCTGCAGTTGGATATGAAGCATGAATCTGCTTCTCAACCAAAGCTTTTAACTTCCTTGATACAGCAATAAAGAATCTTATAGTTTCGGGGAAAGCAACCACTTCAAAACTAATAAAATCTGATGCTTTAAAAAAACCCTTTATACTTTTCCCGCCCTTAGATAATCCGTATAATGATGCAAAAACTTGTTCCATAGCGCTTATTTCAACTTCATTGTTTTGAGGCACTCTAACTTCTATTAAACACATATTTAGAGATCTTTTTTCATAAGTTTTTCTTTTTATGTGTTTTAATATCTGTATAATAATATAACCTACTATTATTATAAACACAGTACCAAACAATAATATACCCTGCATACTAAAACTAGAGATATTATTAACAACAGCTTTATTGTTTCTTTGAGTACTTTCTATTATTTGAGCATACATATGATTAACTGCTATTTTAGACAACTTTAATTTATTCTACTAGTAAAATGCATAAAAGGAAAGTGAAATATTACAGATACCGCTAACTCCGTTCCATATACCTGTAGTTTCTTTGTGCAATATAGCCTTTTATAAATTAACTCACCGAAGTTCGTATTTACTACTGGTAAACATACTTTTTTCGCTGCATCTACTAGTAACACTTGGCTCTATTAAAACTTTTAAGAGCGAAGGTGAGTAATTTTTACGATCTCATAAGTGTACATTTTAGCTAAAGAGAAGACAAATTTCTTGACAAATTATTTATATCTTATTTGAGGAATCAACCAAATTTTTAATATTACAATGATCATATTTTGAATCTCGTAGGTTTTTGATAATCAATCCCTATACTTTTTAAAAATATCCGTGAACAAAGAGCTCCTTTTTGTGCTGCTTTTATCAAACTTCTAATGTTACTTGTGTATTTTACTTTCGTATATTGTGTTACCCCTTTAAATAGCTGTGGAACTTTAGGTTTCCCTTTAACTATCTTTACTACGTAATCCCTAAGCCTCAGAATAAACTTCCCGCGATCAGAAACATCTTCACCTAGATATTTAACTACTTTTACTTTAACACCCAATTTTATCCTTCCAGCTTTAATTGCAACTTCTTCCCAATTCTGATCAGATTTTTCTTTCGTAGCAGCAGGAAAGCCCCAGTATCCTGGTAAGTCATCGTCATTTAATGGGCGTTTAATCAATAACACTTTCGTTCTAACAGAATTCCATATTATTATAGCAACTGATTGCTTTTCTAACTTTTTTGGCATAATTATTTAGTAGCAAACTTAGTAAATATTATTTAATTATTTCATAACATTCTCTAACTCTTTATAAACTACATCATTAACCTCAATCTTTCCTTTTTTTAGTAAAGATCTTCTTAAATTTTGTGATCTTTCACCAGGGTAATAAATTTGTTTAAATCCTTTAGCTTTGGATAAAGCTTTTAAGTCTTTTATTGTTTGTTCGACTTCATTTTTAAACTCATCTATTGGTCGGAACATACTTGGATTAATTAGTATAAAGAAAGATCCCCAGTTCCATTGTTTTTCTTTCCGTATACTTGAACCAGTAAGGGCTCCTGCCAACAGTTCAACAATCATTGCCATACCAGAGCCTTTATGTTCCGAAAATGGGAGAATACCTCCTTTAAGAGCTTGTTCTGGATCTAACGTCGGCTTTCCATTTTCATCAAGAGCAATTCCCTTGGGTATCTTTTTCCCTTCTTTCTTCGTTAATACTATAGAACCAACACTTACTTTAGATGAACTACAATCCCATATTACCGGTATGTCGTTCGTTGGAATCCCAATGGTTACCGGATTTGTCCCAAATAGACTTTTCTTTGCCCCAAAAGGTATAAGATAACTCATTGAATTATGAAAACCTAAGTATATAAGGTTTTCTTCAGCTGCTTTTCTTGCATAATACCCTACCATTCCAGCAGCAGGAGATGTATTAAAAACCCCTCCGCAGAAGATATTAACTTTATTCTTCTTTACTTTTTCCAAAGCTATATCGAATGTCTTTGGAATTACATAAAAACCTGTTTTTCTTTTACCATCAACAAGAATAGACTGAGTAGTTTCTTTTTTAATTTCAATTTTTTTACTATTAACTTGAACCTTCCCTTCATCAATCATCTTTTTCATGCTAATTAATCTATTAAATCCATGGGAAAATTTTCCTGTAAGCTCACCTTCCAATAACAATTCTGTACAATAACTTCTCTCTTCTTTTGAATAACCAAACTTTGTAAGAATTCTATCTGAAAGATTAGTTAATTTATTAATTTTTACTTTCATTATTTAATTTTTAAAAATATAATTGTTTCAATTTTTCTAATCAATTCTTTCGTAATCTCATCTTATATATTAATACTATGCTTTTCGACTACTAAACCTCCTACTTCTGCATAATTTGAGTTAATATAGTTTGCATAAATTACTGAGCCTTTCCCATGTTTTATCTTTAAATTACATTTTTGCATTTTTGATAACAGCATTGATCCAGAACCATTAGCCTCATCTTCTGGAATTAGCCAATCAGAAGCGAATGTTCTTGCCCTAATTGTGTGATTCTTCTTATCTTGCCATGACCAAACATAACAATGTTTAAATTTCGATGCTTGAGATAAATCGAGCTTATTTACCTCGCCAGCAGAACCAAATTCTTTGAAATTCCAATCAGGCATTGTTTTTAAGTCAGCTTTTAACCAAATTATTGAATCTTCATGTCTTACTAATATCTTATGACCCAAGCATTCAATTGAATCTACTTTAGTATTGTTAAGCTTATCTAAAAAAGATACAGTGCCAATTACTGCATGTCCAGCAAATTCGATCTCTCTAGTTGGACTAAATATACTAATGTTACAATTTCTAATATTGTTAATGAAAACTACTTCACTAAAACCCGAATTTATACAAATCTTCTGCCTTTGATTTTTACTAATTTTTGCTTGTTCATCAATAACAATACCTACAGGGTTACCATAATTACCTTTTTCATCCACAAAGACTTTAAAAATATACAGCCCAATTTCTTTATTCATTTTGCACAAAAACATCAGCTAATTTACCAATAAGTACCCACCATCAACATTTAAATTAACACCGGTAATAAAACTTGCTTCTTCTGAAGCAAGAAATACAACTGCTCTTGCTACTTCTTCTGGATTACCTAATCGTTTCAATGGTGTATTATCTACAGTTTTTCGGATGAACTCGTCACCAGCATCTCGTGTCATGCTCGTATCAATATTTCCAGGAGAAATTGAATTAACTCTTATATTAGGAGCTAATTCTTTTGCATACGCTTTTGTAAGATTGATGACACCTGCCTTTGCTACTCCATAAGGAAGAACATATTGTGAGCCTAGTTGCCCTACATATGAAGCAATGTTTACGATAGAAGAACCTTTTTGCATATATGAAACAGTATTTTTTATTGTTAGCCAGACCCCTCTTATGTTTATGTTAATAGTTTTATTCCATGTATTAACATCCGCTTTAGAATCTCCTGGACGAATAATTTGCCCAGCATTGTTGACCAATATATCGATTTTTCCAAAGGTCTTAATTGCCTTCTCGATCATTTCTTTAACTTCATCTTCTTTAGATACATCACATCTAATCGCAATTGCACTTGAACCAAGTTTTTCAATTTCTTTTACCAATGCTAAAGCCTCTTTTTCAGAAGTACAATAATTAACAATAATTTTAGCTCCTTCTTTAGCAAATAGTATTGCAATTGCCTTCCCAATACCTTTGCTTGACCCTGTAATTAAAGCAACTTTATTTTTTAGTTTCATATACTTAAAATAAAATGTTAATTAATATTTTTATCCAAAGTTTCTTCTTGCTTTCAGGTTTACCATAATTGTATTTCACAACAATTTCATCACCCTTTTTTATATCTGTGATTGCAATAACTTTATATTGTTAAGGTTTTTTCCATTCGCCAAAACCTGAATCACCCGGATATAAAACATACTCATCTTTAATTATATCCTCTGAGAGTATCTCTATTACTTTATCAACAACCCACTTAGTAGTAAAATATGCTTTTCCTTGTCGATATTGCTTTTCTTTTTCTCTAACTGGTGTTCCGCCAAAATTTGTTAAAGTACTTCCAAGAGTGATTAACGTAACTTTGATATTTTGGTTCGATAATTCTTCTGATAAACTTAAAGATAACCCTCTTAAGGCAAATTTACTTGCCACATAAGCGCATCGACCTTTCATACCCATTGTACCTGCACCAGAACCAATATTTACTATTAAGGGGGAGTCCGATTTTTTCAAATTTTGCAGTAGATGTTTTATTAAGAGATATGGCGCTGTTACATTCAAATTTAAAGAATATTGCCATTCAGCATCATCTAGTTCTTCTATGTTTTTATAGACTCCCACACCAGCTATATTGAAAATAAAGTCAATCTTAGCATTATCGTGTTTGATACTTTCAATTGTTGTTTTTAACTGCTTCTGATCAGAAAGATCTGCAGCATAATACTTATGCTTGCCTCCAAGCTTTTTTATAAGCTTTTTAAGTTTATTCTCATCTCGCCCTAGAAGAATCAGTTGGTTATGTTTAGCTAATACATTTGCGAAGTTTTTACTTATACCTTGTGTACAGCCAGTTATTAAAATTACTCTGTCATTTAGTATCATTATTCTTTCTAAATATAATAAAGATTTACGAATTAATTATTCTTCTTAATTCTCTTAACCTCCTCTAGCACTGCTCTTCTCGGAAATTTTACCTTAGTCTTATCATCAAGTTTCAAAGTAATCATTGGGAAAATATCCCTATTAAGAGATGCAGTATCCCAGGTAATCTTGGGATATTTCTTCATAAATTCTTCAAGGTCGACACTGGGAACAATTTCAATGTGTTCCCATGCAGATTCAACCGACTGATCTTTCTTTGGTGAGACGATTTCAACTGCTGTAATAAGCTGTTTTTGATATTTCAGTGGTTTGAAAAATTTAAAAATTGCAACTCTTCTCTCTCCGACTTGAACATCGTGTTTTATTTCCCCAAACTCATGTAATTCAGCCTTCTTTTTATCAAAATCTTTTTCGGACGAAGCTTGATATCCAAGGTGGTCAATTGTTAATTCGGATGCATCAATTCCCCTATGTTTAATCTTTTCGATCATTTGATCTAAAAATTCTTTATAGTTTGAAAGTATCATATTATTATTGAATTAATTTAATTCATGTATTCTCTTAATATTAAACAGATTCTTTTTAATATGTTTATGCATTATTGAATATTATATTAAAGAAAGAGAAATTATTAAATAGGAAAAAACTTTTAACATCATTAATGAAATACTATTTAGAAAGAGCAGCCCATTTCAGTTGGAATGCTGAACTTGTTTAGAAACAAAAACTTTGGGTAACATTTAAGCTTTGCTAAATACAATAGAGGGATTTTGTCCGAGATAGCCAATTTTTATAGATTCTATCTGGTTTTTCCTATCAGGAAATATTTCCTTTATGTATTTAATCATAAGATCAGGATTTGAACCAATTAAGGCTATAGATCCATCTGCTTTTAAGATTCGACCATATTCCAATATGGCGCTTGAATACAGCTTTGTGAAGTGATCTACAGGAACCTGTTTATTCCAAGGTAAATTGGAGATCGCAATATCAAAATAATTTGACGGCAAATCTGTTTTCATCGCATTAAGTTTTTTTATACGCTCTGTATAGGCATAATTCATATTCCCTAAGTTTCTTCGGGTTATTTTAACACTTGCCGGAGAGATATCGCCGCCAAATACTATGTTATTATCAATATACGCCTCGCATAAAAACGTTCCACTTCCGCAAAAATTATCAATAGTACGGAAATTTCCTTTTCCCGATGTAATATAGTAAAGCATTGCACCAGCAATAGACGGTCTAAGTGATCCCTTTTGCCCCTCGCCTTTATAGTTACGAATGAAAATACTTCGTGAGAACAATTTAATTAGTACATATACTGTATTTTTTTCAACTTGAATTCTTACATCAAGGTTGCTATGTACTAGTGGTGTATGTTGGAGTTTATATTTTTTACTTATTTGTTTAACGATTTTCCGAGCGATAACATCAAGTTCAATACCTCGAGCTTGATACTTACTAATAGTGATGGAAAATGTGTTATCAATTTTCCTTATTTTCTTTATTGTATTAATGGCATGAGATAACTCAACCTTACTCAATTTATAGTAAAGGCTGCCAAAGTCTTTGTATTCGAAATAACCAACAAATAGACTTAGATCATCTATCGTTCTAAAAACATTCGGTTCATTTGGAATATTATTCCAATCAAAAATAACCTTTTTGGGTATAATACTGATTATATTTATACCCTTCAGTTTATCTGTCAACTCTCCTTCTGATATTTTCTCTAGCCCTTTTACTGTATGTGCAATAAAACGTCTTAACATAAGTATTGAATTAAATAAGTATTAGATATATAGTGGACTTTTCAAGGAATAAAATCTTACTATTATTTGAGCTTTAAAAACCTATATCATATCTTAATATGACTCCTAGAAATGAATAATTATACTGAATAAAACAAATAATTCGAATATCATAATAAACGTGGATATTTTATGCATTTGGATTATATGACTCTCCTTTATAAATTCTAAGGAGCCTTCCAAGCAAAACTATTAACCACGACCTTGCAGAAGATGTATCTTTTGGTACTTTATTATCTAATAATTTGCTTCCTAAAGATGTTACATTAGGAGACGCTTTATAACCAAGAACTTTAAAAGGATCTTCTAACTTTTTCTGATCAGGTCTCTGTTCTGGTGGAACAACCTTTTCTTCCTTTTTTACAGTTTCAGCTTTTTGCTGGGTTTTCTCTTTACTTGCAGCTGCTTCTTGTTTTTCTGGTATATATAATCTTTCTCCTTGCTCAACTCTTGCTGGTACTTCAGGAGAAGATGAACTTACAGGCTGTTGAGGCTGCATTTGCTGGGGAATATACGGCTGTACATTTTGAACTGGCTGACCCTGCATCTGGGGGTGTCCTGTCCATGGATTATATGGATAAGGTTGCTGAGGTAAATTAGATTGTATATTACCACCATTAATGTTCCCATTATTAGAATTATCAGGAACCTGCCTCTGATTATTATTAATCTGACTATTATTTTGTATTGTATTATCAGTATTATTCATTTTTTAGAAAAACAAATTCTATTTTACCACAATTAAAGGTGTTTGCTCAATTATTAAATACTAGCCTCCTCTTTTAACTGTCTTTTTAACTCTCTTTCCTGGATCCTTTTTCTTTTATCATACTTTTTTCTTCCTTTGCCAATACCTAATTTTAACTTTATTTTACTTTTTTCAATAAGAAATTCCAAAGGTACTATAGACATTTTCTTTATTTCTTGAGCAACAAATAATTCTCTAATTTCATTTTTATTCAGTAATAATTTTCTTTTTCTCTCAGGATTATATTCTTTTATATTAGCATATCTATATTTCGAAATAGAAGTGTTTATAAGCCAAACCTCATTAGATTCAACACGAACATAACCGTCAGCAAAGCTTACACCTCCTGATAAAACAGATTTTACTTCATACCCTTTTAGTATGATTCCTGCTAAGAATGTTTTTTTTATATCATAGTTAAATCTTGCTTTTCTATTTCTTAATAATAACATGACTATTTAATATCTATAGCATATTCATCAGCTTTAGTTAATAAAACTTGAAAAATCTGATCTCCATCTAATATATACATAATTCTTGCTTTATTATCTACAATTATCTCTTTAATATCTTGTAAATAATCATTATCACCCCTATATATAATTTGTGCAACATATTTACCCTGATCAGGCGCAAGCTGAGTACCTTTTAATAAAATCACAACTCGGTGATTATCATTATCACCTATGAAAACCATAGAATCATCTAATTCTAAACAAGTAGCACCACTAATAGGTTTATCTAATCCTATAATTGTATAAGCATCTTTCTTGTCATAAAAGTACCTTATTATATTATTCGATTCAGTAAGAATATAAATTTTTCCATCTATCTCCATATCCTTTGCCCCATTTATTTCAGCATCTGCAAGCCTTAATTCAGGCGAACCATAACCTGATGGAAATTTTGTAATCTTTCTTACATCATTACTACTCTGCCTTAATAAATATAAATAATCAGTCCTATCTGGTGTTGTATAATTCTCAATAACTGATACATCACCTAAAGAAGTAACGGATAATCCTGCTAATTCTTGCAGTACATTCTCATTTACAACATATTTAATCAATCCTTTATTTAGATCATTTATAAATATATCTCCCTTACTGTCATAAGCTATAGATCCTGGATTTGACAAAATTGAATCATCTCCAAATAGTTTACTTACTTCACCACCCCCTATATTAAACACATATAGGGATGAAGCGTTTGAATCAGTAATATAAAGCTTTGAATTTAATAAAACCATATCCGTTGCAGTTGACTGTTCTATATATCCACCGATATTTGTAATTATATTATCATCGGTTAATAATATAACTTTTCCTATTTCGTCAAGAATTTGTATCCCTTCTTCTTGTTTCTGCTTTATATTATCTAACATTAATCCATATTTTTCGGCATTATTCAACTCGCTAAGTGCTTCTTCTATTAATTTTGTAGCTTCAGCAATACTTCCTGCTTCACCAAGTTTTCTTCCATTTATTAATTTTTCATCTACAATGGATAAAATACTTTCAATTTCAGTAGTATCTTCTTTCTTTTCTTTGTGCTTATCTATACTTCTAATACTTAGATATAATATCGAAACAACAATAATTATCAATATAACAATTCCTCTTATCGATCTCTTTGGACCCGCTCCTCTTATATATATGCCATTTCCACCTAAACCCAAAATTCCATTCCAAACATATTGTTTCAAAAACACTCCTGTTTTTTTTATGTATTCTTTTAACCTTGAAAAAAGGATTTGATATGTTCTTTTATCCGAAACTTTATCTTTAACTTTTCCTTTTATTTCGTTGATTTTATCCACTCCATTTTTGAAAACCGATCCTTTTTGATCATGTTTTTCTTCAATTTCTTTATGTATATCCTGGTTATCCTTAACTATATCTCTTTGTGTTTGCTCAGATTCGGCTTTTGCATAATCATCTGGGATTTGCTTTTTCTCAAAAGGTTCTTCGATATCAATCAATAATACACCAAAAAGAGAATTCTCTTCTCTATTTTTAATATTATCAAAATTAGACCTTTTTATAGATTCTTTTATTTCACCTTCGGAAACATTTATAGTAGCCTCAGGGGAAAATAATATAAATTTATCATTTAACTTAAACCGTCCGCTTCCGCTTTTTATCAAATCTCTTCCAGTCAGATCTTTTAATCCTTCAGTAAGATTAATTAGAACATTTTCCCTCCATAACATTATGCTTCCTTCACCTAATATACTCATATATATATATTCTCTAGAGGTTACAACAGCTTCTATGTTTAGATCTATACCAGACTCTGCCGCTATTTTTTCTCTTTGTAAAAAATACTCAAGCCTTTTAGCAGTCGACAAAATAGCTTTTTCTATTCTGTTAATTATTCTTTTTTCTCTTGAAGATTCATAAAAAACATCCTGAATATTTTCAGATAAAAGATCTCCCGCTACCCTACTATCAAATTCACTTGGAGCACTTAAACTTATTAGGACAAATAACTGTCCTAATTCCTTTGTCTTATCACTTTCAATTGGTGAAATATATATTCCAGTCCATTTCCCATCTTTACTTTTTCCTTTTAATGCACTAGTTTTAATATTTGTTTCAGTATTCATCTTAATAATAGAATGCTTATATAAATACTACATAAATTAGTATACTAAAAATAAGTAAAATATGTAATAATCCAAAACAACTCAAAAGACCCGCTAATTTCGTTTTTATAGCCCGATTCATAAGCACTATCTGTCTCCATAATAATAAAGAGATTAAAAAATAGAAAAATATTAATATTATAAAAAGTAATTTTCCTGCCCAGAACAATAAATTGTTTGAGTTCATAAGAAAAGCAAAAAGCTTAATAATGTTATTTTGGTTTTTTAAAAAACATATCTCTTAAATCCATTATCTTATCTCGTACCCATGCAGGTTTAGGAACACTATCAAAATCGAATTCTCTCTTTTCTCCTGATGTTTGAATATATATATCTCCATAATTAAATATCATTGGAAGAAAACCTATGCTTTCCTCAGTTGCATCTACTATACAATCTAGACCTGCCTCACTAATTTTATGATAGCCAAAAGGACTAAAATCGAAATCAATTATTCTTTCGTTTGTAATAAAATATATATTAAAATACCAATCCAAAAAGTGCATAAAAGCATTTGTAAATATGAAAAGATTCCATAAAAATAGAAAAACAAATACATAACTATGTTTAAGATTGAAATTTACGTATATATCAATGTTGAAAAAACTTAAAATTAGAAAAACGATAACAGGTATAGCCAACATGAAAACACTAGAAACAATCCAGCCAAAATTAGTAAAAAAATGTCTTCGAAGCAAAATATATACCTTTTCATTTAGATTTTGGGTTTCAAATTCCATATCGTCAGGCAGAATTACTACTGAGCTGATTACTCCATCTTTCTTTTCAGGTAATATTCTGCTTAAAAATTCATCTTTATGTGTCATTTAATTTAATAAATAATTTTAAGGTACTTGGACAAAATAATAAGTTAAGCTAAAAATTGGATCAACCTCACCAGACATTTTAACATTCCCAACCCACAAATTCCATATTTCTTTGAAAATCTCGCCATTTACATCTCTTGAATTATTACTCCCAATAATTTTAACTCTTGCCGACCTTCCAGAAGCATCCCGCTGTATTTGTATATCATTCAAAGATCCTATTTCATTTAATAATTGTCTCATATTGCTAGAATTATTATAATTTTTACTTGCAAACCATTCCAACATAGCTTGAAGATCAGTTAAAGAATAACTGTTTGTTCTCCACATCCAGTCAGTATAAGGTCCTTTTGATGCAAATTGAGCATCATTGACTGCTTGAAGCCACGAAAAACCACTTCCGCAGTTACCTGAGAAATCCCAGCACCACACAGGATTTCGATGAGTAGCAGTCCCCCAACCGTTATTATTATCTGAAGAATAATAAGCTTTTATAATTGTGCCGCCTGACATTAAAACCTTTTCAGATGTTTCAGTAGATGCCCAGCGTTTTCCATCTCCTCCTTTATATACTTGGCAGACAGCTGTTGTACAAATCGGACCTCCATAAGCTAAAGCATAAGAGCGGGCAACAATAACCTGAGCTTTTATAGACTCTTCAGGCCAGCAGTCCCAGATAGTTGAAGGATTATCAACTCTATACTTATCTGGTCTTGAATTTGCCTGTTCCTCTGTACCACAGGCTTTATCTGGAATTTCTCCAAGCCCTGAAACATAATCTTCTACATTCATTGTTCCATAGCCGATAACTTCCACATTTCCTGATGAACTTCCAATATTTGAGCTTTTAAAATAGAAAGTTGCTATCGCATCTCCTGACATACCTTTTAATGCTCCTCCCATTGCTCCGTATTGTGAAAAGCCAAGTCCATGTCCCTGATATAGAGACCTTCCTCTTCCATAGAAATAATACTCTCCAGATTCTAACGGTTTTGTACCACCATTAGCATCACCTATAAGAGCTGTTTCTTCGTCAATTATCCTTTTTTGTTCAGCAGTTAAACCTTCTATCTCCTGCTGTACTGCACCCATTTGTGCTCTTATACCTTCCTGTTTTGTTAAATTATAAACTTCCATTGAATTGTAATATGCTATCTTTTGCTCTAAATCAGCCTTTTGTGAAGTTAACTTTCCATTCTGTTCTTGAAGAACATCTATGCTTAATTCTAAAGATTTAATATCATTATTAATGTCCAATATGCCCTGTGAAACAACGTTAATGTTCTCAATATTATCGTCTAATATTTTTTCCTGATATTTAAAATCTTTCCAAAATCCATCCATTTCCCCATTTTCTAAAACGAAATCTACAATCCCCTGTTTATTATAAATATACAAATCCACTATTTTTTCGTTAATTACAATATTTCCCCTTTCCAATTCCAATTTGAACACTTCTAATTCACTTTTTACTTTCTCATATTCATTTTCATTTATTACAATTTCAAGCTCGATCTGCTCCAATTCGTTTTTTACCTGTTCTAAAGCCGAAGAGCTTGTATACTTTTGAGACTTAAAATAATTAGCTGAATTTTGACTTTCCTTTAAAACTTCCTCTAAAGATTTTAAACTTTCTTTTTTTTCTTCAAGCTCTTTATCTACTTCTTCTAATGTTTTTGAAAAAACTATATGATATGGAGTTAAAAACATAATTAAAATAAGAATGTAAACAAATATCTTATAATGGCTATATCTCTTGGAAGATAAATCGAATTTAGACATAAGAATTTTTTTAATTTATATGTTCAATAAAATTCAGAAAACTAATTTCCATATATATCTTCTGGTCTACAGGCTTCTTTAAAGAAAAATTGAAAAATCGGGCTGCCTCCTAATGGACTTTTGAAACAATCATTTGGATCCTTAAGACCTAAAAATGATATAACTATTTTTACTATCAGATATCCACCGAAAAGAAGAAAAAAACTTAGCATAACATTACCAGCACGGGTTTTTAAAGAACCCAACTTTTGTTCATCTCCTCCGCTTAACATCCACGAAGCACCTATTGATATTATTACAAACATAAAATATGGTATAGATAACGCCCAAATAGCAATAAGTATATTCACAACTATACTTTCAAAATCTCTAATTCTAAACGGTTCATCTTCTTCAGTAAGTGCAAGTACAGAAGCTCCAAAATATGATAAAAATATCCAGCTTGAAATAAATACTGTAAATAGGAATTTATATATCTTTCTCTTCATAGTAAAAATAATAAAATTACTATTTAATTATAATTCAAAATCTATAATATGTAAAAATAAAGAGTCTATATTTAGACTCTTTACTTTATCTATCAATATATAAGAATATTATTATTATACTTCTTCCCAATATTCATCAGGAGTCGTATTTATTTGTGCTTGTCTATCGAATACCCACACAATTATAAATATACCTACTATAGCTATCAACATTGCAGCAAATCCCATAAGTATAGCTTTCACAGCTGCTTTAGATTCTTCAAGTTTAGATGAATCTCCCTGGCTTGATATAAATTTTATAGCTGCCAAAGCTGAATAAACGATAGCAACAACGAAAACACCAACAAACAAGAGTGTTATACCCCACTGTACTCTCGTTCTTACTTGACCAATTGGATTAGGTGTACCTTCACCTTGAAATCCAAAACCTGTTATAATCTTATAAATCCAATCTGGAATCCAACCTGATTCTGTTGCAGCATAAATAGGTTTAGTAAAACCTGTTAGTAAAAACACAAAAAACGCAGGTATAAAAGATAAATATTTAATAAATTCTAATGAAATTTTCTTTATTTTTAACATGTAATTATATTTTTATATATAAAATAATATACCCAATGATTATAGCAAAATCTAACATAGTTTTTCAAACTTTGCAAATGATACAATATACTATTTCGAGCAACTCCATCCCCCGTTGCATTTGCATTCTTTTGCATCTAAATTATTATTATCTTTCTTCCAATCAATTAAAGTGACTGTATTTTCGCCTTCTCCGCATACAGCAAGATTTTGTGCAAGATCAAAAACATTTCCCATTTTTAAAATCCATGTAAAAAAATTAGCAATTAAAAATATAGCTATTGCTACACCAAATCCAGTAACAGCATTTACTGTCCACTTTTTTGCACTTTGAACTTTACTTTCTTCTCCACCACTGCTTACCCATTTCATAGCTCCTATAGCACCTGCTGCAAATGTTGCAACAATTAATATCCACCATAGAAAAGAAACTATAAATATTCCGATAGAAGCAATACTAGCTGTACCCTCCATGTTAAAAAGCGTAGGAGGTCTTACTAGATTGAGAATTAAACTATCTTCCCCAAACAGCCATTCAGCCCCTTCTGAAAAGATAGAAATACTATCACTAGTCGTAGTAAGCGTTATACAACAACAAGGAGCATTAAAGTCAGTACAACCATATCTACCATCACAACGTCCTGATCCAGAACATGCTTGATATGATTTACAATCACCCGGACAGTCTGCTGCATAAACTACATGTTTAAGAGGAAATACTAAAAAAACAATACAAATACTAATTATAAAAAAAACATTTTTAAGAGTTTTAAACATATAAATTTATTTTAATATTTCATCTAAAAAACTAAAATTGAATATATTTATCTTTAAAATACCTGTCATAAATCCTAAAACCGCAAAAAAGAATATAACTATAACTATACCTACCGCTCCACTTGACACTATCTTTTTTGCTTTCTGAAGCTGTTCTTCTTTATCACCAGCTGTCACCCATAAAATTCCTCCATAAGCAGAGATTGCCCCCAGTGCTGCAACTAATCCTGAAGCACTTATTATTATTAAAGTTTTTATCAAATTCTTTAATTCGGTTGTTTGCATTTCAAGACCTAAAATCTTCAATTCACTAGGTACATCTTCTCTCCCCCATATTAATTTTATCCAATCTGTTATCCCTGATTCTGTGGTGGTACTTTCACAACAACACCTTTGTGGACCGCATACTGCCTTACAAATACCATTTTGGTCCATACATGTGGCACTAGACGTACATGATGTTCCTTGTTCACAACTTACAGCAGATATCTTTGTATTCAAAAAAGAAAATGATAATATAATCCAAATCAAACATAATATTCCCTTAAAATATCTTTTCATTTTATTAATTTTGTTTAAGATAATATTTCAGTCTCAACTCCTATTAATCTTGCTAATACTTTAACTATTAAAGGTGCTAATGCGATTATTGCAAAACCAATAGCAGCCGATACAGCCATCTTCATACTTTTAGCTTCTTTTTCTGCATTACCTGCTGCTGTCATACGAACCCATCCTGCGGCAATTACACTAAATATAAAACCCAAAACTGCTAAAGGTACAACAATACCGCTAAGTTTACTTATAAGACCTCCAAGACTGCCAATTTTTATCGGAGACACTATATCTACAGCATAAACCGAAGAGTAATTAGATACAAAAATAAAAAGTGTTATTAAGATAACTTTTACTTTTTTCATATTAGTAATTTATTTAATAATATATTAACGGCTAAATATATCAAATATTGCACCTATCTTATCTCCAAGTATTTTGATTCCCATAAAATTCAAAACAATAGGCATTAATACAGCTGCAAAGATAGCTGTAATAGCACTTGCAAATATGCTCTTACCTTCTTTAATTTTTTCAGGATCATCAGTATTCATCATAAACGCCGCTTGTACAAATCTAAATAGTGCAATAGTAGTAACAACACCTAAAAAAATTCTCATAACAGCTATAACTATCCCCTTTTCAGTTGCATTTATACACCCAACTTCAGTCCATACATTACCAGTCATAATATCTTTTGATGAAAGTAAATCTTTTGGACACGAATCTGTTCCGCAAACACAACTGCAACAGGATGCATACTGCTCTCCTTCTTCAAAATCATCTGTTTTAGGATCTCCATCCTTATCTTTACCCTCTCCTATACATATCTCATGGCAGGTGAGTTTGGGACTCGTAGTAGTTTGTTCAGGAGGTATAGGTATATTAGTACACGGATAATACTCTGTATACCAACCTAAATTTTCTCCATTAACATCACATGCGCAGAACTTATCCATATGTGGGCAATTTAGAGTCAAATCGGAAAATGGAGTAACTTCGGTAGTACACTCTTCACCAATAGAAAAACAATATTTTTTGGTTGGAGGCCAATCAGATGGTAAATTTCCACTTTTAGACATATAAATGAGATCTAAAGTACATTGATTTGCTGCACAATCCCCTATAGTTTCTGTTGCTATTGTTTGTATACTTGGATTAGAATGTATATATACATCTGTTGTTTCAGGAAATACTTGTTGAGGTGTACATGTAAATAAAACCATTGGGACCATATTTCTAACCCTATATCCACATCCTCCTAAGAAAATTCCTCCATACCATATAGTAGTATTAGCTGTTATTTGTTCATCATTATTAGTCTGATCAATATTTGCAACACCCCAAGTTAATCCACTCACCTTATCATAACAAATATTTTCATGAAATGTATAAGTAGACTTACAGCACATTGTGGTAATCTGTCCACTACTATTTTTCATAAGTTTATATAAGTCTGGACATTTATAAACGTTCGGTGCTTCTCTTTTCGCAGATACCGTAAATATAAATGTATTAAATAAAACAATCACAAAAATTATATATTTAAATATCTTTCTCATTATTTAATAAAAATAACTATTCTAGATATATCTCTTTACCTGATTGTAAATGTCTTTTCACAATCATCTCCGCTACCTTATTCTCTACTTCTTCCTGAACTACTCTTCTCATCTCCCTTGCACCAAAAACTGGATTATAACCTAAGGAAGAAAGTCTGTCTAATAACTTATCCTCATAGGTCAGTTTAATACCTTTATCCAAAAGTTTCAAGCGAACCTGCTCTACAAATTTCTTTGAAATTAGCTTTACTTCTTCCCTTGATAACGGTTTGAACATAATAATTTTATCAAATCGGTTTAAAAACTCAATTCTAAAGATTTTCTTCAATTCTTCAACTGCTCTTATATGTACTGTTTTATAATCTTCACCTTTTTCAATTAAGTTAGCAATAACAGACGATCCTGCATTAGATGTAGCAATTATTATTGTATTCGAAAAATCTATCTTACGTCCAAGTCCATCATCAAGATACCCTTCATCTAAAACCTGCAAAAACAAATCCAGTACCTTCGGATTTGCTTTATCAATTTCATCAAGTAATATTAAAGAAAATGGATTTTCATGAACTGGTTCAGTTAAGAATCCTCCTTCAAATGCACCTTGTTCTGAAGTATAACCTATTAATCTTTTTAAATTTTCCTCTTCATGATACTCACTCATATCAATTCTTACCATTCTTTCCTCATTCCCAAAGTATGTATCTGCTACAGTTTTAGCTACCTCAGTTTTACCTACTCCTGTAGGACCAAAAAACAGGAACGAGGCTACAGGCCGTCCTTCTTGTCCTAAACCGCTGCGGCTCCTTCGCAAAGCACCACAAACAGCATTTATAGCTTCAACTTGATCAATTACCCTCTTATGCATCTCTTCTTCTAATCTAGAAAGCTTTTCTGATTCATCCTGTGTAATAGCTCCCAGCTTTACCCCAACTTTTGACGAAATAACTTTAGCAACTTCATCATATTCAATAGGCTTTTTACCAGAAAGATTTTTGAAGTTTACAACCGTTTCCTTTAAAATATCTATTGCTTTATCAGGCAGTACCCTGTCATAGGCAAATTTATGAGAAAGCTCTATAGAAGCTTTTATGGCTGTATAAGCGATTTTTACATTATATTCTCTTTCAATATTTGGAACTTCATCTATGACTATCTGTATAGCTACTTCATCTTTTGGTATATCCATACCGACTTGCGAAAACAAGCCGGCTAAAGCCCTATTCGGGCGGATATATCTTATATATTGGCTTCTATCAGTAGTTGCTATCAATCTAAATTTATTTGAGTCAAAAGAGTCTATAATTATATTTGCGATCTCTCCAGCAAGTTCAGCCCGTAGATTTAACAACTGGTTAAAATTATCAAGAACTAATATTACATTTTTAGCTGAATTAACTTCATCAAACACTTGACGGAGTTTATTTTTAAAAACTTCAATATTTTTTGAAGTTGAAAATGCTTTATTAAAATCAAATCCAACAATTCTCATATCCCTTAATTTGGGAGGGACATCTTCTACTACCATTCTTACTGCTAAAGTTTTTATAAGAGTTGTCTTACCTACCCCAGGTTCACCAACTACAATAACTGCACTTTTATCTCCCTTCTCAAGCAGATTTATTAATCTATTTAATTCTTCTTCTCTTGCCATGGAAATAATAAATTCTCCTTGTATAACAGTATTCGTAAAATCTCGGCTGTACTCATTTAAAGTAGGGGTAAAACGAGATGTATATGCCCTGTTTACAGTAGTTTTGGGCTTTATACTTACTTTATCCTTCCAGTCCTCAATATACTTGTTTTTTATTGCCTCATTCCTCAGCCACAACTTTAATCCCTCTAAATCTTTATTTATTATATTAAATTTCTTAAGATATTCTTGAAAGAACTTGTATAAGAAAATATATACAGCAATATCTTCGCTTATATATTTCATATTATTCTCAAAGGCAAAGATAAAACTCTCTTTTAATATACTATCTACTAAAGATGTCTTAGAAAACCTCTGTGAAACTGGTGATAATAAGTTTATTTCTATCTCATTTATATCTAACCCAAGTCTTTCGATAATACTTCTCCCTTTATCTAACTTTATAAGTTTACTTAAAAAATCTCCTAAAAAATTACTGCTATTTATATTTAATATATAATCCAAAATCCAAAGTAAATGGTGATTTAAATAATCTGTAATTTCAATTTTATTAAATTTAGTACCGTTTTGAAGAGCTTTTCTTAGTTTATGTAAGTTATTTGATATAGGTTTATCTAAAAATTTGCTTCTATCTCTAAGTAAATATAATGAATACAAAAATACTAATAAGAAAAACCAGAACCACCCTCCCACAATATCTTCTTGCTTGATAATTCTTGTAATTCCAAAACCTTTCGAAATCTCAGATATTATAATTCCTATTTCTATAATAAAAACTAGCCAGAATATAATTCTACCTAAAATAACCTGCAATATATCTTCAACCTTTTTAAACCCTCTTCCATTAGACAAATATTTCAAATCAACAGAAAGTTTAATATCTTCAAATATATTTTTCTTTATATTGTTACGACCACCTTCGTCCATGATATATTAAACTATAAATCTTAAAATTTGGATAATACAAGCTATAGGTAAGATTACCCAAGTTATGAATAATACAATTAACGGAATAGTAATTAAAAACTGAATAACAGAACCAAAGAATATCCAATTTAATCTCAGAATAAAACTAATTAACCTGCCTGAAAAACTTCTATCCTGATACATTGGCACAAAAAGATTTGATACCATTGGTAGTATATTCAGATTAGCAAGAGACAAACTCCAAAAAGAATAAATGTTTTGAAATAAGCTTGTTAACTTAACACCATACCACCATATCCAAAAGTTTAGGAAATATTTTTGTATCATAGAACAAAATCTTTAATTATTCATTTTAACAAATTTCCTAATCAGTGTGAATTATAAAATTAAATCTATTTTTCACTTATAAACCAATGTTTTAAGTTTTTTAAGCTGTGTAGCCTGTATTCGAAATACTAATTGTAATTATAATACAAATTGAATTTTGTAATTCAGGCTAATTAAATAAAAAGAGGAGATAAAATCCCCTCTTTTTATACTTCTTTTTAATATATTTTTACATCATTCCAGGCATTCCACCTCCCGGCATTGGATTTTGTGCAGATTTATCTTCTTTCTCAGGTATATCTGCAACAACAGCTTCAGTAGTGATAAGCATCATCGCTACTGATGCAGCATTTTCCAAAGCCAGTCTTGTAACTTTGACAGGATCGATAATTCCGGCTTCTATCATATCAACTAACTTTCTATCTTCAATACTATAATCATACCCTTTGCCATTTCCCATAGTTTGAATTATTGCAGCATCCTCTTCTCCTGCATTTCTAATTATCTGGCGAGCAGGTTCTTCTAAAGCTCGTTTTAATATATCTATACCAATTTTCTCATCTCCTTTCACCTTTACATCATCTAAACACTTCTTCACATCAAGAAAAGCTACCCCTCCTCCTGAAACTACTCCCTCTTCAACTGCTGCTCGAGTAGCATTCAATGCATCTTCAATTCTATCTTTTCTTTCTTTTAATTCTACTTCAGTAGCAGCTCCGACTTCTAAAACAGCCACTCCTCCTGAAAGTTTAGCCAACCTTTCCTGCAGCTTCTCTTTATCATAATCACTATCATTTACCTCAATTTCTCTTTTTATACTTTCAATTCTCTCGTCAATCTTTGACTTTTTGCCTTTTCCGCCTACTATAGTTGTATTTTCCTTTGCTACAACTACTTTGTCAGCTTTTCCTAAATCATCTATTCCTGCTGATTCTAACTTTTTTCCGAGTTCTTCTGAGATTAAAGTTCCTCCTGTTAAAATAGCTATATCCTGAAGCATTTCTTTTCGTCTATCCCCAAAAGCAGGAGCTTTAACAGAAACCACATTTAATATACCTTTTAATTTATTTACCACTAAAGTTGCTAAAGCTTCCCCTTCTACTTCTTCTGCGATAATTACTAAATCTTTCTTACCTGACTGTACACATTTCTCAATTACAGGCAATAAATCTTTAACAGCGGAAATTTTTTGATCTGTTATTAAAATATAAGGACCTTCTATTTCCACCTCTAAAGTATCTGAATTGGTTATAAAATAAGGTGAATCATATCCTTTATCAAATTGCATCCCTTCAACATACCTTTCAACAAGGCCAAAAGTCTGACCTTCTTCTACGGTTATAACACCATCTTTCCCAACTTTATCCATAATATTAGCTAATCTGTCTCCTATTTCCTCATCACCATTTGAGGAAATTGTAGCAACCTGTTTAATATCTTCTTTATCTTTTATCTCTTTTGCCTTAGATTTTAATTCTTCAATAACTTCTTTTATACCTTTCTCAATCCCACTTTTTATTTCCATAGGATTTGCACCTGCAGCAACATTTTTCAATCCCTGACTAACAATCGACTGAGCTAAAACTACTGCTGTTGTAGTACCATCTCCAGCCGCATCGACAGTTTCAGACGCAGCATCTTTCATAAGCTGTGCACCAACATTCTCTATATTATCTTCAAGCTCAATCTCTTTAGCAATAGTAACACCATCTTTTGTAATCTGCGGGGAACCAAATGATTTTTGTAGGGCGATATTTCTACCTTTTGGACCTAAAGTTACTTTCACTACATTCGCTAATTTATCTACCCCTTCTTTAAGTTTCTTTCTTGCTTGCTCTTCATAAATTATTTGCTTTGCCATAATAACAATATTAATAAATTAATTATAAGCATTATTTTATTTAACAATAGCCAAGATATCTTCTTCAGACATAATTAAATAATCCTTGCTCTCAATTTCAATTTCATCAGGAGAATATTTCTTAAATATAACAATATCACCTACTTTAACATTAAAAGAAATTTTCTTGCCGCTATCAGATATTTTACCAGTTCCAATAGCTACAACTTTTCCCCTTTGAGGTTTTTCTTTATCTACAGTATCAGGAAGAACTATACCTGCGGCAGTTTTTGTTTCTTCTGCCATAGCTTCAACTAGTATATTTCCTCCTAACGGTTTAATTTTAGACTTAGCTGACATATTTAATTTAATTAAAATTTAAATAATTTATATTTTTGAGGATAAATTTTGGTAGTTTAAGTTTTTGTTTGCTAACAGTAGAAATTTTATCTAACTACAACAAAGTTGTCAAGGCTTAAATAAATTTTATTATATCAGTCTTTTACCTTTTCTATTTTCAAATTAATTCTATCTGCTGAACTTGGGAAATGCTTTAAAAACTCAGGAAGCCAAGTGGGAGATAATTTTACTTCAAAACTCTTAATTTCACTTTTACTCTCAAGATAATTTTCCCCACTTTCCTTAGATTTGCTTAATAAATTCTGCTTAATATCATCCTCATTTATACTCGGAGTAACTATACCTGTAATCTTTAAACTAATCTTTATCTGGCTGCCTTCAGAACTAATTACCATAGATTCGTAATCAAATTCCTCAACATCTATATGCTGCTCATTTTGCTTCTCAACTAATTCCTGCGCAAGGTTATCTATATCATCTTTGCTAAAAGACAATGCAGTAGCTTTTATAGTCACGCTTAGATTAAAAGTATCTGCCTCACTATCTATCGCAGGGGACGTATCTTCATTTATCGTCTCATAAGTAATAGTATCCAGAAGCAATTCACTGCTTGTCCCAGCTTCAGTTTGTAATGATGTTACTAAATCCTGTTTTAATAATTCTTCAAGCTTTTTCTTTAAATTATCAAAGTCTTCTTTTGAAACGACCTTTTTCGTTTCAGTTGTACCGCCAGTTATATTATTAAAATTCTTGCCATAAACTTTTTCTATATCTAAACCTGCTACACGGAATTGTTCTTTCTTATCAATGTTATAATTTTGCCCGAAACTTTCCGCTGTTATCCCAACACTAGCATTTCCAATAAGTCCTGGCGACTCGGGATCATCATCAGGCTTTTTCGCAGGAACAACAACTTGGCTGACAATCTTATACTTTAATCCTGTTTCTATTGATTCTAGAATTGTGTTTGCATTCACAGTCACAGGGTTATCCGTTAAATTAAACAAAGTAACCTGCCCGCTTGCAGTTGCTCCTGTTTCTTTACTCCCTGTTGCATCAGCCGTTTCAGATCTATCTTTTATTGCTTCCATTTGTTTTGCAGGTATAGTTAAATTTTCAAGATCCAACGTTTGGGCATCAGTTTTTGCAATCACTTCTTTCTCAAGTTCAATATCTTCACTTTGAACTTTAATTAAAACCTCAGATTTTGGCAAAACAAAGTAGGACACCGTAAAAAAAGCTATAACAAATATTAAAACCCCTATTCCCAACTTCTGTTTAGCACCACCACCTTTAAAAATGTTTTCAAAAGTCATTTTGATTTTCGTAAAAAAAGAAGACAATATATTCTTTTTATCATGTACCTTTCCTTTATTCCCAATTCTGCTTGAAGAGGTATAGCTGAATGAACTAAGATCGGCTCCCACTAAGCTATCTTTATCATTTACTTCAGTGTCTTTTTCCAAACTCGGAATATCTTTGTTAGAGACATTATTATTCTCTATTTCTGAAATATTTGATTTCTCCTTCTGAATTTCTTCTCCTTCAACTTCTGCAATATCTCCTCCTGAAACCATCTCAAAACCGCTTATATTTATCTTTTTTGGATTCATCTTTTTCAGACTATCAAGTGATTTATCTTCTGTTTTGTTTTCCTCATTAGAAACTTTTCCAACACTTACATCTTCTTTTCTTTCTTTAACTAATGAATCTTTTTTGTTTTCCTTCTGTATAAGATATTTACTTTTTAAATCCTCCACTTTTAACCAAGAATCCGAAGTTATCTTATTAACTTTATCAAAAGCAACTAAATTTGCCTTAACAGCTAGTTTTAATCCAATCTCATCATTTGTAACTAAAATAACGCTTTTCTCACTTTTAATTATTTCAGAAAATAATAATTTCAAACTGACAACACTTCCAAGTAGTGCTGCCCTCTCGGGAACTATTAGAATTATACGATCAGACTGAATTTTTCTTATTTTCTCAGTTATAAATATAATATCTTCATCTAGATCAATAAATATTTTTTCAGATACAGCCATAATAAACAAAACTAATTTCTTTAATTATACTGTTTAAAATAAAAAACTACTAGTTATCTAGCTCCAGAGCCATGTAAGCAAGTGCAGCAGGTGCAACATCAGATATATCTTTTAGCAACTTTTTATCATCTACAATAGATTTCAAATCATTCGGATGAATAAATTCTACATCAGGGAACTTTTCAAATCTTAATTTTTGCAGCCAAGGATACTCCACAAGACTATTTTTCACCTCACTGAGCAATGCCCCTCCTCCGCACAAAAAGAATTTTGAAGGATATATTTCAATATCTTCAAATTCTTCTAATGCTATTTCAATCCCATTCGCCCAAACTCTTGAGTCTTCGAGAAATATCTTTCTAATCTCATCACTTTTAGTTTCTGACAACTCCTTCTCACTATATTCAAGTTTTAATTTCTCAGCTTCTTTGTAATTTAATTCATACTTAGTTTCTAATCTTCTTGTAAAAACTTTACCACCGAAAGCCATCATTTTTGTACCCATTATCCCGCCTTTTTGAACTAATGCAATATCTGTTGTACCTCCACCGACATCTACAAAAACTGCATTGAAATCTTCTCCAGAAGCTCCTTCAAAAGCCCTTGTAATAGCATAAGGTTCTACAAAAATCCCGAGTATTTCAAAACCTAACGATTGAGCAATAGTTTTCAAAGAATTTATATGAACTGACGGAGCGAATGTTGAAAAAACTCTAAAAGTTACCTTTCCACCTTTAAACTCAAGCGGATTTGTAACTCTAAATCCATCGATAAAAGTATCAGTTACAATAGAACTTATCTCTTCCACTTGTTCGGCAAGAAGCCCAGTTTCTTCTGCTATCTGTACCTTCACATTGGCAAAGGCTTTCGTTCTAACTTTTTTGACAACTTCTCCAATTTCTTTAGTTGTAATTTTATTTTCAGGTTCTTCCCTGTCATAATTTGCCATAATTGTGACCCCCTTTACCAATTCCCCTGCTATACCTAATATTACTTTACTCGGTATGTCATCACCTAAATTTCTTACAGCTTCGCCCATAGCTAAGTCACAATTTTCTATAACATTTTTAAGGTTGATAATCATTGCACCCTTCATAGCCTCTGTCTGCTGGGGAACACGACCATAACCAAGTATATGTACTTTTTTATTTTTTATCTTAAAAACACATGCTTTAACAAAAGAGGTGCCAACATCAAGAGCAAGAAGAGTTTCTTCTTTAATTTTATCCTTTTTTCTATTTCGTGGGAATAAAGCAAACTTCATAATAACAAACTATAATTAAATATCTTTATTATATTAGCAAGTTATAAAAGAAAAGAAAAATAAAACAAGTATTAAAAGTAATGTATTTTATGATAAAATAAGGTCTAAATTATAAACACATTTACTTTATAAAATACAAATGCTGAAAAGAAATATAACTACAGTACTTTTTGATTTATCTGAGGTATATCTCCAAGGACTACTTGGTGTAGAAAACAGAATGGTAAAAATTTTAGGTATGGATAAAAACAAGATATATAAACAAATGCATAATCAATTATTAATTTCTCTTTTTAAAGGTCAAATCAATGAAGATCAGTATTTAGATAATTTAATAGATATTAACGGATGGAATATAAAGAAAAATGAGTTAAAGAAAATAATCAGAAAAAACTTTAAAGAAATATCAGGTACAAGAAATATTATTAAATCTTTAAAAAAACAAAATTACAAACTAGGTCTGATTTCTGTACATGCTAAAGAATGGGTAGAATTTTGTGAAAAAAAATTTAAATATAGGAATCTATTTAAAGTAATACTTTATTCGTTTAATATTGGACTATTAAAAGATGACAAAATATCTTTCCAAAAAGTAATTAAAAGTTTAAATTCTAAACCTAAAGAAACAACATTTATAGATGATTCTTTAGACAATATACATACAGCGAATAAATTAGGAATTATTGGGATAAGATTTTTTACTCCAAAAAAACTAATATTAGATTTAGAGAAATTAGGAATAATTATTATGTAAACTTTGATTTATATATAGTAAATAAGATAAAATAACAGAACTATTAATTAAATATAATTATGCATAAATTAAAATTACAACAAAAAAGGGTAACTATGGATTATACTTCTCCTACAGCTATGTATTATTTAGACCTAAGAAGAAAAAGTCTAGCGCAAGGATTAAGTAAAGCAAGAGTTATTCCATATATTTTATTCTATTTGAATCAAATTTCCACTTATCGATCAATAATTCCTTCTGTTATTGATCTGGGTTGTGGAGAAGGACATATGCTCAATCAAATAAAAACAATATATGAAAAATCCCAACCATCTTCTCCAGTTAGATTTATAGGAGTAGATTATAATAAGAGTTTGATAAAGAGAGCTGGAAAAAATTATCCTGAAATTGAATTACTTAATCTTGATATAGTGAATGATAGTCTTAAAATACTTAAAAACAAATTTGATATAGTAATGATAGTTAATACACTTCACGAAGTTTTTTCTTTCCATTCATGGAATGGTGACTTCAATGAAAAAAATGGGAAGAAAAAAGTTATACATACTTTAAAAAATATTACTCAAATATTAAAAAGAAATGGAAAATTAGTTTTATTTGATGGGGTTGAACATCCAGATAAACCAAATAAGAAAGTAATAATTAAATTGTTAAAAAAAACATCTAAAGATGAGTTTTTGCGGTTTGTAAAAGAATATCAACCTATAAAAATCAAACCAAAGTGGCTATCAGATTCTAACGTCGAAATAACTACTAAAGAATTTACTAGATTTGTAACGAAATTGATTTTCTTAAATACTCCTTCATGGGAAATGGAAAAGGAAGAAATGTATCAATATTTTACAAAAAAAGAATTTGAAAATGTTTATAGTAAATTAAATCTTCAAATTGATGCTTTAAATCTTTTATCCCCCAACTTAGGTTTATGGAATTCTAAAGTGAAAATTATTTCAAGAGGATGTTCCTTCCCCTATGAACATATTATGATTACCGGTTTTAAAAAATAAAACTTCTTGATATATATCAGATTCTATTATATAATGTAATAATAATTTATTATTTTATAATGTATGAAAATATACTTTTCTGCCACAATAACTGATGATAAATCAGTAAAAAATAGATACAAAGAAATAATAAATGTACTTAAAGAAAATGATCATGATGTATATCAATATGGATCTCATAAAATAAGCCCTCACGAACTTATTCATAGATCTGATAATGAAATAATGAAAGTATACAAGGAGTTAGATAATTATCTAAAAAATTCTGATATATATATAGCTGAAATTTCTGAACCTAGTATCGGAATTGGATATGAAATAAGTCAAGCTATAGTTTTAAAAAAACCTGTATTAGTTCTTAACTTTGAGAAATCAAAATTTCATCCACTTGCTACTATACAAGGATTAAAATCAAAATTTATAACTTATAAAGAATATAATCTAACAAATCTAAAAAATATACTAAAAGATTTTTTAAAGTTAGCTAAACAAAAAGTTGATACTAAATTTATCCTCATTATAAGCCCAGAAATTGATCGCTATCTTGAATGGGCAGCTGATTTCAAAAGGATGCACAAAGCACAACTTGTAAGAAATGCTGTGGAAAAAGAAATGGAAAGTGACTCTGATTACAAAAAATATTTAATCGAGCAGAGTAAATAAATTAATTATAAGCGAAATCTGGTAAAGCAAATTTCCAAAAAGTAGCTTTTTTCCCTCCAATCATACCATTTCTTATCGCTCTTTTGACATCTTGACTCTTCCAATATTCTGATAAAAAATAAGATATAAATGCATCTCCACAACCATTTGTATTTTCTTTAACTTTTACTTTTTTTACTTTATAAGAATCTAACTGGATTTTCCCTTCTTTTGAATTTATAACCTCTACTCCTTTTTCTCCAAAAGTTATAATTATTATTACTTTTTTATTCTCTGCAATTTTTTCTATCTCCCGAATAGCCCTATCTTTAGGAGAACCTTTCCACCCGATAAAAGCTATATCTATAAATTTAAGTAATTTATTTAAATCTTTAAGTGAAGAATATCTCATATCAAGAAGATCTACAGATACAAAGGCATTTTCAAATTTATGCTCATAGCATAATCTATTAAATTCACTTACTATCTCTTCTACAAGAACTAAGTGAATATTATCTGAGCGTTTAATATAATCTTCCTCTTCTTTATCAATATAAAAATTTTTCCATACACCTTTAACTAAGTTAGTAACTTTTACATCACCTGATTTCAAAGTAAATATATCTATTGAAGCAGAATTGCCTTCTTTAATGAGAAACTTGCGAACTATAGATATATCATTCTTTTCAAAGAATTCTAAGAATACCTTTTTATTCCTTTCTCCAATTCTTGTAATAAGTTTTGGATTACAACCCAACTTTTGAAGATGATAAGCATTATGAAGTATACCTCCTCCAGGCACAATCAAATTACTATCCTTATAGATATCGTAACAAACTTGCCCAATTAATAAATTCATATCATAATAATTAAATCTTTATATATAAACGATTATAATATATTTAAATTTAATAGGAAATATTTCATAATATTAATTTAAAAAAACAAAATATTCATTTTTTACTTTTAACTGCAACATAAAGATTTCTTCCCTCTTGACAAAGTACTAGAAATAGTATTATATTATTTCTAGGAATTCCTATCGCTGATGTGAATTTCTCGAGAGTTTGCTGATGCGGTCGCTGGCATTGTATTATAGGGCTTGTCTCTATAATACACCTGAGGACAACTGTATAAAGTGTATTCTTTATATTTGTTGTCCTCTTTTTTTTGCTGCTCCAATATTAAATTTAATAAACCCAACATGCGGTTATATCAAATAGTAATTTCTATCTCTGTTTGTAAATAAGAATATTAATAGATATACACTAGGTAGTAATTGGTCTAGTTTGAAGGATGAACATTTTATTATTTTCAACCGCCCACTCAATATCCTGCGGAGTACCAAAATTTTCTTCTATTTTAATACCTATTCCTGTTAATGTAGATATATTTCTATTTGTAAGAAAAGTATCATCAACTCCTTCCTTTTTAATAATTCTTCCTGTATTTTTTACAACCGTATAACTTACTGGTGTAACCTCACCTGAGACTACACTCTCACCTATTCCTTTAGCTGCTTCTATTAAAATTGTATTACTTTTATCTTTAATGTTCTTTGTAAACATAACTCCAGCTAAATCAGCATCTACCATACGCTGTACAATAACAGCCATTTTTACTTTCCGGATATCTATCCCGTTATTATTCGCATATATAATCGCGTTAGTTTTATACAACGATGCCCAGCACTTTTTTATTGATTCAATAAGTGGTTCAGACCTGTTAATAAAAAGAAATGATTCAAATTGACCAGCAAAAGATGCTTTTAAGCTGTCCTCGCATGTCGCCGATGATCTCACAGCAACACTGCCGTATTCCTTTTTAAGTCTTCGAAAAGAAGTTAATATATCCTCTTCCAACTTTTTATTAATTTCCCCTTTCATTACTCTCTTGTAAATTATTTTCTCAGCTTTTAGTAAATCTTTGATATCGAGCTTACTTAATAACTTTCTTAGATCTTTCACGATGTTATTTTCTTCAAGAAATTTATCAAAAGTATCGCAGGTAATAACAAACGCCTCAGGGACATTAACTCCTACCTGCATTAAAGCCATAAGGTTAAACGCTTTAGTGCCAATTAAACTTAGATTTGATTTTAATTCATCAAGCCAAATTATATCTGTTGAGATTTTTAATGCTTTTGAAGTTTTTGACGGGCTATATACTTTTCCATTTGTAGCATCTACTACAACTCTCATACCATTCTTTAATACTTTCGAAGCATCATGAGTACCAACAATACAGGGAATTTTGCATTCTTTTGCAATAGTTGAAATATGAGCTGTTATACCACCTGTATCGGTAATGAGAGCTCTTATTTTCCCAATAATTGGTATATCTTTTCCCATCATATTTGAAGGTAAAACCAAAATTTCCCCAGGAGCAACTTCGTTTAGTTCTTTTAATTTTGTTACAATTTTTACAACTCCTTCAACTTTACCTGCATTAACAGAAACTCCTCTAACTAGTGAAAATTCGTCAATAATTTCTTCCTTAGGAATTTCTAAATGCATTCCAGGCCTTTCCTGAAGTTCATACATATCTATATACCCATCCTTTCTTACCATATATTCAATTTCAACCGAACTTTTATGGAAATCACCAGCTTTAAAAGCATTTAAAGCAAGATATTTTACTTCTTTATCATTTAAGGTTTGGGAAAAAAATAACTTTTTATCTTCGATTGATTTTTTTGTAATTTCACCCCTAATACAATAATATGCATTCTTTTTCTCTCTAATCTTTTTGAAAACAATTTCACCTTTTCTATTCACCCAAAATGAATCAAAGTCATCCTCCCCGCTTGCTATTAGATGTATATCTCCAAAGCATGCTTCAACAACACACAAATTAGATTTCTCTGGATCTACTATAGTTATACCAGATCTAACAGCTTCAACTCTGCCAAAGATAATTAAACCTAAATCATACCAGTCAATATTATTCTCCTTAGCAAATTCTTCACCAACTTTATAGGCTTTTTTTATACCATTTAATACTTGTTCCATAGTTATTAAATCTCTAAATGCTGGAAGAGATCTTGGATTCTCATAACCCGAAAATCTGAAGCACGTTCTTATTGTTATTTTTGAATATTTTTTGACAAGAATAGATACAACTTTTATCAATTCTTTATTTAAGGATGTGGGTAATTTGTTTTTTCCCTTTTTCCAGTCTATATATAACTTCTGACTTACAAAATATGAATCAACTCCAGGAAGTTTGGCTTTTTTGAGTTCAACCGCACCTTCTAATTTCTTTGTCCTGAAATTATCTACTTTATAATAATCGAAATCTTTTTTTATTGGTAAAATGTATTTTCGCATCATGACAGAAAGTATTTTATATAAATAAACTTAACTATGCAAACCGTTTTAGCATTAATAAATTATTAATATTACAATCTTTTCAATGAATCCTAATGAATTATCTTTTTAATAAATTAAATTTGTATTTTTAACTGATTTTCTTTTCTTCTCTTTTCTGCTCTTTTTCTTTTCAAAAGATCCGCCATTTCATTTTTTGGTTTATCTAGGATATCAATTTCACCTAAATTTCCTTTAATTATCTCACCAAGATTTTTTATATCAGCAAACAATACCTCTCTTTGGCTTCCATTATAAAGTGCTACAGCTGGGTGATACATTATAAAAAATATCCTTCCCCATTTTTTATACGATTTTCCATGTACTTGAGAGATCTTTAATTCTGGAAAAAATTTATTTAAGGCAAATCTTCCAAGCAACACGAAAACTTTTGGCTTGATAATTTTAATTAATGCATTTGTCCAAGACCTGCATGCTTTTATTTCGTCATTCTGAGGTTCCCTGTTTCCAGGAGGTCTGCATTTAACAATGTTGGTTATAAAAACTTTCTTCCTTTCAATACCTATTGATTCTAGCAGCTCTTCAAGAAAATTTCCTGCTGCACCGCAAAAAGGGACTCCTTCCCTATCTTCGTTAGCCCCGGGCGCTTCTCCGATAAACATAATTTCAGCTTTTGGATCTCCTGCACCTGGGACAACTTGAGCTGCATTTTTCCGCAGTCTGCATTTATGGCACTCTTTACACTTTTTGATTAGATCTGCAAAATTCATAACTTTTTATTTCTATTAGTTCTTTTAATATATTTTCTCATAGTCCCCTTATGATTCACTCTTGTCCATTCATTTGGATCTGTTTTTAATACTTCCTTTAGTACCTGTTTGCCTAATTTTGTATACATAAAATCTAAGTTTTTAGTTTCATATTTAAGCCTTTTATCAGCTTCTCTATTCCCTTTCATACTTAAGATCCTCAAACCCATAAAATATTCTATATAGTCAGCATCTTTTACAACTTGTGCTTCATCTGATTTTTTTATTTATACTCTTTTTTTAAAAGTACTAAATTTGAAGTTAGATTTTTGCTTAAAAGAGCCGTCTGATCCGAAAAACTTTTACTTTCATCCTGTTTTAGATAAGGTTTCTGTACCCAATTAGAATCACCTATACGCGTCTCTTCAGAGTCATGGAATAATGCTGTAACTACAGCTTTTCCTGCATTTAATCCTAAACTTTTAGCTAAAAAATATGCAATTACTGCTACCTTGTATGAATGTGAGGCTACTGATTCAAAATCCTCACATAAAAATTGATAATATCCAGTTCTTGGAACCCGATCTAAATTGAGAAGTTCAAAAAGATAATTTACTAACGATTTTGTTTTCATTTATGTTTTATTTAATCTTAAATATCTTAATCTTGTTTTGTTCGCTATCCCAAATGCCAAAAAACTTCCTTAAAAGAGACAATCGTTCTTACAGTTCCAATGAAGCAGTGCTTGACTATTAAATAAGACAAATATTGTTTTCAAGCATTAAAACATTATTAATTCTACTCAATCGGTAAAAAGATTTCAAAAAACTGTTTACCTAAATCACAGCTAGTTTTACGATAAATTTCAAATTGGGGAGTATTCTTTCTTATTGTTAAATTATTTAGATTACTATACTTTTTCAATTCCTGCCAAAATAGTGAAAGTAAACTTCCTGAACCATTATGTGTATATCTTAAAACCTTGCCAGGTTTGAATTTCATATAAATTAATATATCCCTAAATTCCTTTTTAATTTCCATCTCCGATTTAGCGATTACCCCTATTTTCATCCTGCTTTTTTTGGGCCGGTAGCCGATATCTTCAAAAATAGCCATGGTTGTAAAATCTTTTCCTTTTTTCAAAAACATTTCTGAAATAGCTCTGCAATAGCAACTGATTTTAGAATAAGAACCAACTTTATCAATATAATAAATCCCGAAAGGTTTTAATTTTTTTACTTGAGGATTAACCATTGTCTTGTTTTTACTAAGATTACAAAAAATTTTCTCAATACTATTCAGCCTAAACTGTAATTCCTTTATCTGCTTTTTTATTTGCAGCTTTTTACTAATAAATAATGATTTCAGTTCCCCTTTATTTTTTAAATAACAGCTTATATCATCTAAGCCTACTCCAAACGTAGTTAAAAGTAGGATCATCTGGTAGTCTAACACTTGTTTTTCTTCATAAAAACGGTAATTATTATCACCAGTTTTTATCGGTTTCAGTATTCCTTTTTGTGCATACCACATAATCGTCCTTTTGGTAGTATCTGCAAGTCTTGCCAATTCCCCAGTTGTAATATATTTATTGATTTTCATCTATTTGACAATAACGTAACGTTATATATTACCATAATGACATTAGACTTTCAATATTCAAAATGGTAAACAAAGAAATAGTAATTTCAAAACTTTATAACTCTCTTTCTCTACTGGACAGTCTAGCTAAATTAAATTTAAAAATAGGAAATAAATGCATACTTTACTCTGGAGAAAAAGAATTGTTAGCAATTTCTAGAAAGAATATACAATCACCATTTTCAGAAATTATCAAAAAAGTATTCGAGAAGCCGAGTTCTCTAATAGATGAAGATGAGTTTCTAGATAACAGACTTTTATCAAATCTATTAAAAAAGATAATTAAAAAATCAACTTTTATCCGTTTGAATCATGTATGTTTTTGTTATCGTACTAAGTCAGTAAATTTTGAAAGAAAAAACCTTATATTTATTGCTTCAAAAAGTCACTTCTACCCCTACCAAGAAGTCGATTCATCAGAAGGATCAGGATCTTTGTGGCTACTTGTTGGAAACAATGCTGAGTGGCGGGACCCAATGCTGGAATTTCTGCCAGTAGAAAATGATGGAAATGACAGGGAAATTGATTATTGGTTGCCTCATATTCATATTCATATTGATACTAGTATATATTATGAAGAAATCATTAGAATATCTAATTCAACATTAAAAGGATTACGATCTATAAACATAACGAGAGTGAACGGATTTACAACAAAAGTAAGAATTTGGCTTGGCGTAGTTTCAGGCATTAATATCCACCTTGATATGGGAACACCAATAAGTAACACACGTTACATAAGAAAAGCCTTACTAAAAAGGTTATAATCTCCCTTCTTGACTATTACGTTGCGTAATAGGCTAATATTATAGTTATGAATCAAATAGTTATTAAAGGAGCAAAAGAAAATAACTTGAAAAATATAAACCTTATTATCCCCCGTAACAAGGTGGTCTGTTTTGTAGGTGTTTCCGGTTCTGGTAAATCTACTGTTGCTTTTGACATTATAGCTAAAGAGGGCCAAAGACAGTATTTTGAAAGTTTAAGTAGTTATGCCCGGCGTTATCTACAAAAAAGCAACCGCCCATTAGTTGATGAAATCAAAGGCATCTCTTCTACTGTAATCATCAGCCAGAACCGTATCCGCGGAAATCCCCGCTCGACTGTCGGTACGATTACCGAAACCTATACCTACTTAAGGCTTCTTTATTCAAGAGTGGCTATCCCAAGTTTTGACTCGTCTTATTATTCTTTTAATCATCCTTTGGGCGCCTGTCCGAAATGCAAAGGACTCGGTCGAGCGATGAAAATTAAAATGGATGCTTTACTGGACTTCAACAAGAGTTTAAACGAAGGAGCGATTAGGTACAGCAACTGGCGGGTTGGAGGAATGGTTTGGAAAATCATTAGAGCAACAGGGTTTTTTGATATGGATAAAAAAGTCAAAGACTTTAGTTCGAAAGAGTTGGATCTGCTTCTATACGCCAAAAAGCAAGTACCAGTAGACAAAACAGGTCTGGATAATATTATCAATTGGAGCTTTAAAGGAGTTGTCACGCATTTAAATAGCCGTGGTTCAAGCACTCACCGGTTCGTCAACGATGAGGAAATGAAGTACTTTGACTTTATCGATTGTCCCGAGTGCCATGGCGGTAGGCTTAACACCAAATCTTTGGAAGTCAAGTTGAATGGAAAAAATATCGGTGAAATCAGCAATATGCCACTTAACGAATGCCTCGCCTTTGTTAAAAGTATAAGGCATAAAAATGCTGTGGCGATCAAACCGAGGCTTATTGAGCAGCTTCAATTTTTAATAGACAGCGGTGTTGGTTATTTATCCTTAAACCGGACCACTGACACTCTTTCAGGCGGTGAAGCCCAAAGGGTAAAAATGGCAAGGCAGCTTGGATGTGATTTAGTTGAAACGATCTATGTTTTAGACGAACCTTCAGCAGGACTACACCCGAAAGATATTAATATTGTTACTAAAAATTTGCTTCGCTTAAAAGATAACGGAAATACAGTTCTAGTTGTCGAACATGATAAGAATATAATTTTAGCTGCAGATCATATTATTGAGCTTGGTCCTGGAGGTGGAAAGACCGGTGGAAATGTAATCTTTAATGGGCCAAAAAAGGATTTTCTGAAAAGTAATGATTCACCAACTGCTAAGTATTTAAGAAAGAAAAAAGATCTAATCTGTAAAAGAAATTACAGAAAGCCACAAGGTTTTTTAAAAATAAGAAACGCAAGCAGAAATAATTTAAAAAATTTACATATTGATATACCAACCGGAATTTTAGTCTCTCTTACAGGTGTTTCAGGTGCAGGTAAAAGTTCTCTAGTTGAAGTCATTGTTAAACAATATCCTAAAAAAGTAGTTTTAATCGGCCAACAATCAATTGGAAATAACAAGCGGGGCTGCATCGCAACTTACACAGGAGTGTTTGATGAAATAAGAAAAATATTTGCTAAAAATTGCAATGTCAGTCCATCGATTTTCAGTTATAATAGCCGTGGTAGATGCCCTGAATGTAAAGGACTAGGAATTTTAGAGATGGATATGAATTTTTTAGGAAATATTAAAATAAAGTGTGGCAAATGTGAAGGAAAACGATATCGGCCAGAAGCATTAAAATTTAAATATAGGAATAAGAATATTGTTGATGTTTTAGAGATGACTGCTGTTGAAGCGAAAGATTTTTTTGACGAACAAATAATTAAAGATAGATTGAATTTATTGATTGATGTCGGTTTAGATTATATCGAAATTGGCCAGACTTTAGATACTCTTTCAGGCGGTGAAGCACAAAGGTTGAAACTTGCTGACAGGTTAAACCGAAAAGGAGAACTTTTCATCCTAGATGAGCCTACTTCTGGTTTGCACTTTGCTGATATTTATAAGTTACTGAAACTTTTAAACAAACTCGTAGACAGAGGCAACACTGTTTTAATTGTTGAACATAATTTAGAAGTAATTAAGAATTGTGACTGGATTATAGATTTAGGTCCCGAGGGAGGAAATAAAGGCGGAGAAATTGTTGCTCAAGGTACGCCTTTGCAAGTTGCTAAATATAAAAACTCTTATACAGGGAAATATCTGTCAAAAGAATTGTAAAGATATATTCTAATTAATTGAATTTAGTTTAGAAATCAGTTTATTTTATCTTAACTATTTCAATCTTATTTGTTTTACTATCCCAAATGCCAAAAGAAGGCGAACCATTTAATCCCATAACTTCGCCGGGATTAGCAAACAATGTCTTTCCAATTTTTTCCACTTTGCTGGTATGAAAATGTCCGCAAAAAACAGCATCATATAAATTAGATTTAGCAAGCGGATAGGCAATCTCTTGATTATGAATTAAAGCTATTTTCTTTTTATCTATTTTAACTTCACCAAATACTCCCAATAATTTAATATTCTTTAAATTATTTTCATATACATATTTCGTTATCAAAAACTTTTCACCATCAACATTCCCCCAAATGCAGTAAGCTTTTCTTAAACCATTCATTAATATTTGAAATGCTGGAGGTGAACAATAATCTCCCAAGCAAAATGCTGTTTTAATTTTTTCTTTTTTCAAAATATCTAATGCTTTTTTCAAATTCCATATATTGTCATGTATATCTGATATAACTGCTATTTTCATTTATCTTGTAAAACTAAAATAAATTTAATGGATATAAGATTTTAACTAATGGGGTTCTATACAAGTTCTTCAAAACATCATATAAGTCATCTCCACCAATAATCTTCTTAATTAAAAAACTTTGATTATTTTTAATATCTATAATGTTATCAAATCTTTTACTTACAAAACCAGGGTATATCTTTCTATATAATGATGTAATTTTAAGAGTTTTGAAAAAATCTTTTTTGCATAATTTAATATAATTGCTTCCGTCAATAATACTTTTTGCTGCTAGATATCCACTTTTAAATGCATAAAGCATTCCAAAACCAGCTAAATAGTCCTGGAAACCTGCGGCATTCCCGACTAAATATTTATTATTTTTATATGCAGATTTTAATTTACTTAAGTTCATATTAAGTTTTACCCCAGCAGAAAAAACATCCTTTTTTGCTGGTATCTTTATATTAAATATATTTTCAACTTTCTTAATTAAATTTTCTAACCTGAAATCTATATCAACTGTATGTAAAGGATTTATACCAACAATCTCTCCCAACTTATCATTAACTATAAAATAAGAATAATAATTTAATGATAATTTGTTATCAAACAGCACAGCTTGAATATTTTTATAGTCACAATCAAACATTATACCTGAAGCTAGTGATAAAGGATTTGTGCATCCTGTAGCTATTACATCAGCAACATTTTCATTTATAGTGGAGTTAAATTTTATAATAACACCCTCTTCTATTGCTTGTTTTTCTAAGGATCTATCTATGGATCCTTCCTGATCTCCCCTTTTTATTAGGTACATAAAAGGCTTTTGAGATTGCGCCTCATATTTTTTCAAAGATGGACTATAAATAGATAAAAAATGACAAGGCTTTTTATAGAAATCTGTTGTAATATTTATAATACTTAGATATTCAATAACATCTATTTCTGAAGTCCAATTCTCAAGGAATTGAAAATCCTTTGTGTGTTTTCCGCAATAATTTTTTATTTCATAAACCTCTGTGTCAATACCAGCTCTTTTTAAATTTATCGCGGTCGTAAGACCGGCTATCCCCCCACCAAGTATTTTTATCGTCTTCATAAAGAAATCTACGAATAGTTTTAAATAGCTTTTAGTTCTTTTAACATATAAATAGAATAATTTCAATATAACTCTAATTCTCTCGATACTTTCTTAAAAAATTTATCAAGTATTATTCCTCCTTTTTTTCTAGCTAACCTTTTAGCGGTTTTGGTATAGAATTTTATATTTTCATACTTACTTAATAAACTTGTAGCTTTTTTTATAGAGCTTAATTCTTTTATCCCGCTTAGCGCAAACTCAACCATTACTTTTGAAGTATAATAAACTCCAATATTCCCGCATTTATCAAGCGTATCAGCATCAAAAACTACTTTTTCTTCGAGACTTTTCGGTTCGATTTTGAATTCAAAAATTTTTCCTTTATGAGATAATATACACTTTGAAACTTTTTCTCTATCTTCTCTGTTCCAATCATCTAAGTATTTAATACAATTCTTCGACCCAGTAATATGATGAATCGAGGGATTTTTATCATAAAGAAATCCTATATCATGAAGTATAATTGCAGGAATAACTATATTCATATCTGCTTTTTCAGCCTCTCCTACCCAAAGTGCATGGATAATAGCTCTGTAAATATGTTCCCAGTCATGACCAACCGGACCTCTTTCTTGGAATTCCTTTTTTACTTTACAATAAAGCTTTTTAACTCTTTGTTCTCTAAGATACTTTTTTAATATCTCAATTTTCATAAGCAGAAAAGTAATAGATAATTTAATAAATACTTTATAAATATTTTGTAAAAATATAGCTTGGAATAAATTTATCTTTTGCTAATCCCCATCTAACCTCACCTGTTATTTTAAAGCCATTCTTCTTCCAAAAGTGCATTACTCCTTTCTTTAAATACGGATGCTTCTGATTAACTGGACAGTAAAGTTTAGTACACTCTTCCTCCTTTGCTCTTTTACTTAACATTTCTAAAAGTCTTGTACCAATTCCCTGACTTCTATATTCTTTTTCAACAGTAATTATTGATACATAAGCAAATTTCCCAAGATCATCATGAGTATATTCAAGTTTATGATTATATGGTGGAAATTTATTCTTTAAATGCTTTTCCCATCCGAGATAACCAATAACTAAATTATCTTTTGTTATAGTTATAAGTCCTTTCTTGAAAACCTTCAAAATCGATTTAATTGTGACACGATTCACACCACCAAGCCCAAAAGCTCCCTTTTCTATTTGTACTATTTGTTCAATTATATCTTCCATTTTTATTCTTTAAATTAAAAATTTCTGTTCTGAAAGTTTCTGAATCAAAATGTTTCAAAACCTCCTTTAATAATAATCATGTTTCGCTTTTTTGTCTTGGTGAACCATTAATTACGAGTATTCTAACATTTTTCATAATCAAAATTTTATAAATAAATATCTGAGGCAGTAAAATACTTTTATGAATATACTCCTATATCAGCAGGCAGATATTCCCTAAAGTTTTCAACATTAATTACAAACTTCTGACCTTGCCCCTCAATTATTTTACGAGCGATTTTTCTGCATATAGTTGTAATATTTCTTTCTAATTGACGGACACCTGCATCAAATCCAAGAGGACGAATTACAAGAGGCCATACGCTTTCCGCTATTTCAACCTGTTCAGTCTTAAGTCCGCATGCTTCCAAGACTTTCGGAAGAAGATAGTGTTTTGCTATATTTTCCTTCTCTTCATCAGAATAGCTTGGAAATCTTATAATTTCTAACCTATCCAAAAGAGCTGCAGATAGTGTTGATAAAGTATTTGCAGTGCAAATAAATAAAATCCTAGACAAGTCAATTGGATAATCTATATATGAATCAATAAAAGAAGTATTCTGTTCAGGATCAAGAATTTCAAGGAGTGCTGCATTTATATCAGCTCGTCTTCCTTCTGCCGAACTTACTTTATCTACTTCATCAAGTAGAATTAAAGGATTATATACTTTCGTTCTAACTAGGGCTTTTATAACCTGTCCCGGTTCTGCATCCAAGTAAGCCCTTGACTGGCCTTTTAAATCACTAACGTTTCCCATAGCTCCAAGAGATATCCGTATAAACTTCCTTCCCAAAGCTTGTGCAATAGATTTCGCCATACTAGTTTTACCTATACCTTGAATACCGACAAAGCATAATATTGGAGCGTGTTGCGAAGTATTTTTTGAATCCCTTATATCTTCCCCTTGTAAAGTTCTTATATTATCAAATGGGTTCAATTTCGCTACAGCTAAAAATTCCAGAATTCGTTCCTTTACAGATGCTAATCCATAATGTTTATTGTCTAAAATATCTCTTGCATTTTGAAGATCTAAGTTATCCTGTGTATATTTGCCCCAAGGTAACGCTATTATCCAGCTTACATACTTTTCTATGAGTTCATATTCCCCGCTGTAACTGCCAAATTTTGCCATCCTTTTCAATCTTAGAACCATTTTTAATGCCTTATCCTTCAATACTTCTGGCAAAGGTGCACTCTCTACCTGCTTTCTTAGTTCTTCTATTTCAACTACCACCTCATCTTTACTATAAGGTAAATTTGACTGCATCTGAGCTTGGGACCGATTAGTTACATCAGTAACCTTTTGTATTTCTTTAGGTATTTGTTGCAAATTCTTCAAATTAAGAAATATTTACTATAATATACAAAATAAAGCATTTTTTTACAAACGCTATTTAAAATAATATCATTATAAACAGTGATTGAAGATTTCCGCCAGAGGCGGACCTGCCTTTGGTAGAGTAAATTGTAGATTGAAAATTGTAGTTCATAGCTTGTAATCCGTAATTAATATATTTCAATGTAAAAATGGTAACTTTTGAATCCTTTATATAGTCTCTACTCCAATAGGAAATTTGAAAGATATAACCTTAAGAGCTATTGAAATTCTGAAAACGTTAACTTTATTCTGGCTGAAGATACAAGGAAAACTATCAAGTTATTAAATTTCCATAAAATTAAAAATATCCTATCTAGCTTTAAAAATATAGATGCAACCCTAGTAATCTATGAATCACCTTATAGATTAAAGCATCTATTAGATCAAATCTTAACAATATATGGCGAGAGAATAATATTTATCGGTAATAATCTAACAAATAAATTCGAACATGTATGGTAAATTAACGGATGTTTTGGAAACAATAAAAGAAATTACTTTAAAAGGTGAGTTTGTTGTATTAGTTATAAAAAAGAATTTAGAAATTAACCCTTTTATCCAGCAATTCAAAGAATATTCTTGTATTTTAAAATTTAATAAAATTTAATAAAAAATTATTAAAAAGTGGTTATATAAAATACTCAAGTTGGGTAAATTATTTGCGCAGCCAATTCCGCTGTGTTTTAAATTTTTATCTTTTCAATTCTTTCATTTCTTACCCTTGATTTTAGCACTAACTTCCTTATTATCTTTTGTCTCTTTCTCCCCTTTTAGAGCACCTTCTTTTTCCAGAGTTTCTTCGCCTTCTTCTGCAACCTCTTCTCCTTCTTCTCCTTCAACTACCTTTTTCTCCTCACCTTCTACTTCTTCTGCTTCTACCTTTTCTTCCTCAACTATTTCTTTTTGTGGAGGTGCTATATAAGCAAGTGTGGCATTTTGTGCAACCTCTTTTGTTAAAGACACTCCGCGGGGAACCTTCAAATCAGCCGTGGTTATACTATCACCTATCTTCTGAAGAGAAGATATATTTAACGTAAATTTTTCTGGAAGATCGCTTGGCAAACATCTTACTTCGATAGAGTCTAACGGAGTAACTAAAAATCCTATACTTTCTTTTACAGCTTTGGATTCTCCAGTTACTTCAAGAGGAATATTTGCTGTGATATGCTTTGCTAAATCTAATTCATAAAAAGATACATGATCAATGCTATCTGTAATTGGTTCATATTGAACCTCCCTTATCAAAACTTTATTTTCTTTCTTTTCCTCTTTAACTTCTAAATCGATAAGTTTGCTATAACCAGCCTGACTAAAGATTTTCTTAAATTCCTTTAATTCAAGTTCAACATTTAAAGACTTCCTTTTCGGACCATAAACTACTCCGGGAACAATACCCTTCCTTCTAAGTATTTTATTTTTTTTCCCTGTTACTTTCCTCTGTTTTACTTGAATTTTCATTTGAAATTATTAATATGTTATTTCTTAGTTTTTTTAACCTTTGTTATTTTGATAACAATATGTCTATCTTCCCCAACTCCTTCACTTTCTGTTTTTATGCCTTCTTCATCTTTTAATGTCATATGCACAATCCTTCGTTCAAATGGCGACAACGGAGGCAGCTCTGTATCCTGTTCGCTTTCCTTCGCTTCTTTAACAGCTCTGTAAGCGAGAGATTCAAGATACTCTTTTCTTCTTTGCCTGTAGTTATTAACATCAACCTGAACTTTTATTAATTCTTTAGTTTCTTGTGATAAAATTTGTCCAAAAAGAAATTGAAGAGCATTTAAATTTTTGCCTCGATAACCAATTAAATAACCCAAATTATCGCCTTCAATTAAAATTTTCAAATACCTTTGATCTGCTTCATCAACCTCCATAGAAGTTTTCACTTTACCATTTACCTTTAAAAGTTCTAAAAGTTCTTTTATACGTTCCTCTCCCTTTTTAATTATATCTCTATCTTTCATAATCTTTAAATTTAATTTTTAAATACTTTTTTTCAAAAATTTTAATTTAAAATTTTCAATTATTTTATTTCTATTCATTACAACCTGTTGAATTATAACAAAGAGACTCTGTACAGTCCAGAAAATACTCAAACCTGATGGAAATATATTTGATCCACCGAAATATCCAAGAGATGTAACTGTTGTGAGTAGAGGAAATGCTATCATCATCTGCTTGCTTGCCATACCCATCATTTCAGACATATCGGGCATTTCTTCATCTGCCTTTTTATCTTTCTTTTTCTTCTCTTCTTTCTTTTTTTCCTTTGGTGAAAACCCGCTAATTATCAATGTACTTAAATACTGACTTCCACCAACAAGTAAAGCAAGAATTACATAGGGAATCACTTTTTTCTCAAAAAGAGAATAGTCAGCAGCAACCTTCGATAAATCCATTCCAAGGAAATCTAGATTAATTGCATCCCCCTGTGTTATGCTGCTCTCAGATGTGACATCTTTATCATCAATAAATACTTTCGTATCACTTCCTATCATAATATGATTCGAAGGCGGTCGTATATAAAACTCGAAATTAGGCTTCTTCTGATTTGTTAAATAAACTACTTTTGAATCAGTAGGAAATATGAGGAAATTTTTAATGGTTATCATTACACTGCTTTTTGCAAAAAATTCACTATATAAAGAAATCCCTGTTGCTCTATATGTTTTAGTTTCTAATTCTCTTTCTTTTTTCTCTATAAGCTTTTGACTTTCACTTTTATCTTTTTCTCCATCTCTAATTTCTTTACTTCTTGCATTTATATCTTCGGTAATCTCGAACTCGTAACCTTTTTCTATACTAACACCATTATCTGACTTGACTGAAATTTTAAGAGTATGTGTTCCTAAAGATAAATCCTCTTTTGTTTCGTACTTTACATAATCCTCATTTCTTTTAAGTGAAGATGTATAAGCTATTTCATTGTAAGCATGCCACCCTTTATCTACCAAATTTACAATTCCACTTCTAACTTGAAGCAACAGCATGATTAGAATAATCATTGGCAGACATCCGCCGATTTGTGATGGAAGATATTTTGACTGCAATTTAACTAATTCTTCATTTAGTTTTTCCTTGTTTTTCTTATATTTCTTCTTCAATACATCAACCTTTTTTTGCATCTCGCGGCTTTGTTTTGCAAATTTAATCTGGTTTTTAGTTATAGGATAGGTTATAAGCCTCGATAAGAATGCAACAGCAACAATAGCGAGTCCAAGGTTATTTCCAATAAGGTTATAAAATATTATCAGGATATTAAAAGTCGGCTGGTAAAATAGTACCCTAAACATTTAGTTAAAATATCTTTAATAAAATTATATAAAAGCATTATCAAATCAGTATAAACTGAATTTGATTGTATCAGCAGTATATGCAATAGTCAAATAAAGCGCTATTGATTTTACTTACCTAAGGGTATTCAAATACGATAACCTGTTTGGATTCAGATACTTTAACTAAACCCGCCAAAACCTGTTAATTGTAGGTAGGCAGATAAAACTAGCGTCTTTATTCAGAAGGAGTATAATACATACATATTAATTTAACAAAAATAACAACATGAGTATATCTTATGATCAAGCACAATCTTTAATTGATAAATATATAAAAACCGAATGGATTAAACTTCATTCAAAAGAAACACAGGTGATAATGCAGGCTCTGGCAAGAAAGTTAAAACAGGATGAGAATATTTGGGGAATAACGGGCCTTCTGCATGATTTGGATATGGATTTAATTGATATCGAAAAACCTAAAGATCATGGCAGGAAAACTGTAGAATTATTAAAAAATGAATTTGATAATGTTCCAGATGAGATGATACTCGCTATAGAAGCTCATTGTGAAAATCTCGGATATCTTGGTATACAAAGGAAATCAAAGCTTGACTTTGCTCTATCCGCTGCTGAAAACTTATCCGGCTTTTTAGTTGCATGTGCATTAGTAATGCCTGATAAAAAGATTAAAGAAGTTAAAACTGAATCTGTGATTAAAAAATTAAAAAAGAAAGATTTTGCACGTAAAGTAAATCGAGAATTTATATACGACATCAAAAAAGCTGGAGTAAGCCTTGAACAACTTATTACAATAGCGTTAGAAGAATTAATAAAAATTTCAGATGAAATTGGATTATAGTAACAGTCTAACTACTAATCGGACTCTCAAAAGATATTGTACTATAAGATATATTCAGATCCTCAGCTCGATGAAGTAATCTCATAAACCTATTAAATAGAGACTTTCCTTTGCTTATATCATGAATAGTAATGTATACAATCTGAGATCGTAATGCCTGCTCAACATTCATTTTAAAATATTCATACTGATTTCCGTCTTTCTTATTTCTAACTAATCTCCTACCATATAAGGTGATATTTCCTTTATTTTCTTGCATCAATTCTCTAACTAAACGTATACCTTCCATTGAAACTTCACCCATTCCTATTAATTTGACATTCATAATGTTATATCTTTCTGCAGCTTCGAAAACTTCCTGAAGATCAGTTAAGCTGTTAAATGTTTTAACCTCCTCCATATTCATGAAATAATACTATAAAAAATAAGAGATGTCGGTTTAAATTAAACATTAAAACTACTTATAATCCATCCTGAGTTGCATTTAAATATATTAAGTGCTAAAATGCCCCCCGTTTTATTTAAGAAAATAATCATGAAACCTTTATCAGTACTTACATATTATATAAGAAATAAAAGGAAAGTAATACCAATTATGGCAATTATTGCTTTATCTATTTTGGGTATTTCTGTTACAGCAGCTATATTAGAAGCAATGCTACGAGAAGTAAATGAAATAGTTAGTTTTACAAAACATTACTATATAGCATCTTTAGCACTTACTCCTGATTCGGAATATAAAACATTAGATGAATTTCAAGAAAACGTATCCGATACCCAAGATAAATTAAATAAAATTGAAGGTGTTGATTACATTTTTAACTCAAGAATACTAACTATGAGAATCAAAACGATCTTTGGTAATAATGGAGTATATATGATTTTTATTGACGAAGAAAATTATGATAAATTTCTGGAAGAAATGGGCGTTAAACTTAGTGAAGGACGACTACCAAAGGAAAATAATGAATTGGTAATAGGAGAGTCAATTATGAAGAACAAAAATTTAAAAATAGGAGATGAAGTTGGAAGTAAAGTTAATGAACAAGAATGGATGCCAGGGAAATATAAAGTTGTTGGAATTCTTAAATCTTCAAAAAATAATGGAAATAATGTGAGGTTCGGAATTGGGAAATTAAATAATAAAGATGAAGTTCAATTAAGCACTTCTTTTCTTATTCATCCAAACTCTTCAAATAAAACAATAGTAGATGAAAATCTAAAAAAGTTAAGCGAAGAAAATCGTAATCTGGAAATACAAACAGAATCAATAATACAGAAAGACATTAATGATCAATTTGCATCGATAAATTCTGTTATTTGGGCAATAAATATCATAGTTATGTTCACAATAACATCTTCTATCGCTTTGCTTCAAATAATTTTCTTTATGCAAAGAGCGAATGAATTCGGCCTTCTTGCAGCAATCGGATATTCAAGATCATTTATTATTATAAGAACTATAACAGAATCTATTCTTAATATAATATTAGGTTGGTTTCTCGGTATTATTTTCTCTGAAATTGTTTATAAATACCTAAATGCAAAGATATATGAACCCCAAGGTATGGAAGGCTTAACTATTTTAAATTTAAATACTTTACTTTTTACTATACCTGTTCCAATTGTAGTGACAATATTTAGTATTGGAACTGTATTATGGAAACTTATTCGTATGGATCCTGTTGCTATTATTGAAAGAAGAGATTAAGTTTCTTTTTTATTTACAAATGAAACCACCTAAGACAATGAATATATTAATAAAAACAAAAAATTTAACATTAAATTATAAAGATGGAAAGAAGGTAATTACCGCTGTTAATAAAGTTAACTTAGAACTTCCAAATAAAGGATTTTTCGGAGTACTTGGTCCTTCTGGCTCAGGCAAAACCTCTTTACTTTATCTTTTATCTGGCATCAGATCACAGACAAAGGGGAAAATATTTTTCAAGGGAAAAATATTGCCAAAATCTACCAGAGAAAGAAATAAAATTAGAAAAGAGAATATGGGCTTTGTATTTCAATTCCACTTTCTTCTTAATTATTTAAATGTTTTAGAAAACATACTTGTCGGTGCAGGTAAATATGATAAGGAACATAAGAAAAGAGCTAAAAATCTGATTAACGAGTTAGATATCAAAGGACTCGAACACAGACGTCCTTACGAACTATCTGGAGGACAAAGACAAAGAGTTGCAATAGCCAGAGCTCTTGTTAATAATCCTAAGGTTGTTTTTGTTGATGAACCTACTGCTTCACTTGATCACGATACGGGTGAAAGTGTCGTAAATTTGCTTGAGAATTTTTCAAAAAAAGCATGCGTCTTAGCAGTTACCCACGATCCTACAATCTTAAAGGACGCTAAAAAAGTCTTTCAGATTTGGGATGGAAAATTAAATTAGTAATTAACCTCTAATATAATATTATAATCAGCTCTAACTATTTCTCTTTTTTATTACTTTCTTTCTTCTTTTCTTTATAATAACCCCCTCCTCTATCTTCTCATCTTTTAATTCATCACCTTTTATTAAAATTAACAATTTAGTCCAGTAAGCATAACTGAATACATTAAAAGGTGCTTTTATAGCAGCTATTATTAACACTAATAAAATACAGAAACATGCACTAAGCCCTAAGCCAATTAATAGTAAGTTAGGACTAATGAATAAAAGTAAGAGACCCATTCCTAAAGGTAAAATTAGAAATATAGAAATTATACCAGTAATGATAGAAAAACCGCATCCAGGAAGAAGCATTGTCAACCATGCAAGTAAAAATTCTTTTAAATTATCTTTTAATATCAAGAATGCAGATTTTATACTATCTATAAGAGATTTATTCTCTAAGATTATTATCTTCTCTCCGATATTTTTAATTACTGAAATCAATAATATACTAATAAAAAATACAGGCATGCTTAAGCAGAAAAATGCAATTCCTAAACATGGAAATAAAATAAAAGATAATACAGTAATGATATTAAGTAATATAAGTGGTAATAAAAAAACAATCATTGCTAAATCAAAATACAGCATTTTTAATAAATATTTGTGTGATGATTTCCATAAATATGAAAGTTTAATATTCTTTTCCTGTCCTAATAAATCACATTTAACAGAATTAATAAGAGCTATCTTGGAAACCCGTGTGAAATACCAAGAAGCTACAATCATAATTAATATTAAAATAATTACCGCAATTAACGTAATCCAGAAATATGGAGAATGTATAAAGTTATCTAGTTTCTCTATGATATCTGCAAAATAACTCTCTCCTTTATAATACGTTTTACTAGATGTATTTGAACTGCCGCTAAAATTAGCATTTCCGCTGCTCCCGCCACTACCCCCTCCAGAAAATAATGCTATTAAAAATCCGAATACCCATAGAATTTTGTATTTCCATGCAAATTCAAGAGATTCTCGGAGTAATTTGAAATAATCTATTCTTTTCATTTATAAAATAGTTATGAAATAAGTAATGATTATTATATCAGATTATGAAAATGAATTTCTAATGAGAATTCTGAAATCATTTAAATTATTATTAGTAGAAATATTAATCTTACCAGCTTTTAATAATAGATTAAATTAAAATAATAGAAAGGAACTTTTGAATTAAAGTGATAATCTTTGTAATATATTAACATACTCTTGATATAATTCCAGGGTTAGAATCTTGTCTGCTCTTTCTCCTTCTATGAAATCCAAACATTTTTGTTTAGCTTGTGTAGTTGCAGCTGCCACTTTATCTATACTAAATATTTTTACATAAAGATAAAAGATAATTTCTAATACCTCCCCTGAAGTTCCATAATAACCCCATCTATGTTTTAATTCATTCACAATTTCTTCATACTGTACTTTATCAAGTGCAAGTATATCAGTTTGAGATACAGTTAAAAAAGAGACAAATACTCTATGTCTAAAATGATAAAAGGGTAAAAGCCCTTTCTCTCCTCTCTCTGTAACTAATAAAGCATATAAAACTTCATTACGTAAAGCTCTTATACCTTCTTCTTCTTTTCTTGGCTCTAAAATTTCATAAGAATATCTATTATAAACTTCAATTCTAACATTACTTTCGTCTTCTCCTCTAGATACTCTTTTAAGAATTTCTAATTCAATTATACACTTCCATCTATGCTGTGATTCTCCTCTGATAGATTGTTCTTGGTTTAAAGCTCCTATTGCTTCTTCAATACGAGCAGAATCTATTCGTCTTAAAAGATAAGGAGTCAATAAATCCGAATCTATCCCAAACTTTTGTTCATACTCTTGAGCTTCTCCCATAAAATACTTACTTAAATATAAACATTAAATAATTATATCATAGAAAATAGATATATACCTAATGAAATAAAATTAAGTATATCCTACTCTGATAAAATCTTAATTGTTAAAAGAATTTTTCGCTCTTTTATTGTTTCCTTCCTCCCCTCGTCCCAATTTGATTCCTCTACACTTATTACAATTAATCCAGAATCTTGCGTATGTATATCATATGATTCATGAATACCAAATACAACTCTTAGATCATCTCTATCTAATATACTTATCCATTCATCTCCTGAACATCTTAAATTTACAGTAGCAGTTTTTTTTTCACCGCCTGGATATTGAACTTCAATTCTTTTGTCTTGTAAAAGAGGCTTCAATAACAAATATAAATCTTCTCTAGAAAACCTTTACGGACTTTCGGTAAGTTCTATTGCTTCTGTCATATTTCTATATTATAAATTACATTATAATTATTTATTTGGATAATAATACCTATATCCCCATTTATTAGTTTCCCAAGGTGCAGTTAGGACAAGTCCAATTATTCTATCTCTATCATATATAGGCCATTCTACATGAAAAAAAGTAGTTTCTTCTAATGTTATTACACCCTTAAATGGACTTATTACTTCTTGCTGGTTCAAAGTTCCACCTTTGAATCCTAATGACTATTTATATTTATGGCTGGTTCAAATCTCTCCGCCCGAGGCGGACAACCCTATTGAGACAAATTAACTTTTACTCTTGTAATTTCTCCCCTTCTCTGTTAAATTTATATTTGTTAATAAACATTTCCTATGAAGAAATTCCTGAGCAAAAAAAGTATCAATTTAGTTGTGACAGCAATACCATTATCATTTCTATTCTTTTCATCTATCCCCCGCTCTCATGTTCAAGCGACCGAAACTTGGTACGATTTAAACTGGCTTTATAGAAAATCAATAATCATTGATAATACAAATAATTCGAATAATCTCACTAATTACCAAATAAGAATTGGTGCAAGTTATAATTCACATATGAAATCTGATTTCAGCGATATACGTTTCGTTGATTCTAATAATATCACTTTGCTTGACTATTGGATAAAATCATATATTTCTTCGGATTCATCAACATTCTGGGTTGAAATTCCAAGTATTTCAGGGAATTCTCTTAAAACAATTTATATGTATTATGGAAATTCTTCAGCTGTCTCACTGAGCAGCGGCGAGGCTACTTTCCGTCTTTTTGACGATTTTAACGATAATTCTATAAACAATTTTAAATGGCAGTTAATAGATGGTTATGGAGAAATAAAAGAACAAAATCAAAGACTCGAAGTAAAAGCAAAAAGTGTGGAATCATGGGCTTTAAGGGAATGGCTGAAAACTATAAATACTTACGACTCGCCTCTTGCCATAGATTTTGACGGATACGGTGAGCAAAGCGGCGCAAATCCAATTCACCATGAAGTAGCATCTAGATGGGATGGACTCGTAAGACCTCTTGAGGAATATGGACTTCCACAGAATGCAATTCTTACAAAATTACATGATGCCGGAAGTAGTGCTGGTAATAGTCAAATTTTCAAATATCCCGGAGAAGATTTATTAGCAACATCAGAAAATGTCTTGAACGCACAAACTTGGTATAGCTATTCAATAACTGATGATTCAAGTAAAGTTACCCTCTATTATGATGACACCAAATTAACTGAAGCGACAGCTTCTTTCAGCGGAGGAAGTTATGTGGGTTTGACCGCTAGAGAATATCCTAATCCATATAGTGTATATTTCGATAATGTCCGAATAAGGAATTTCGCAAACCCAGAACCAAGCGTAACATTTAATCAAGAGGAATATCCGTATTACATTTTAAATGCACCATCTAATATAGAAATATTGAAAACATCAAATTGGACAACTGATGTAAGTGAAACTGGTCAATATGGAATAGTCAATATTGGCATCAAGAATGCTTCAAGACGAATTGCAGCTTTTGATGTTGATTTCAGCACTGATAGAGACTGGTCGCTTCTTACAGCTGACAGTATAGGCAATAAGTCGTTTTTTCATTATCCCGGCGGATTTATGTCAATTCCAGGAGCAAGCGGAAATGGTTTTGTTTTATATGTACCAAAAGGAAACGGTACTAAAGTAGGTATTTGTCCAGATGCTACTTTTCTTAATGAAGTTAATGAAAACTGTACGAATTTAATTATTTTAGATGAAAATTCAAGCGGAGTAGAAATTGCAACAGAAGATGATATTGAATATTGGAAAGTTTCTTTTCTCTTTGGTTCGGGAGGCTATAGTTTTAGTGAAGATGTGCAAGAAGAATTACCAGCAACTGGAGAATCAGTACTAATACCAGAGATACTAGGATTAATGATATTATTTAGCTGCTCGAGGTTGTATAAAAAACTTAAAGTTACCTAATCATTGAATATTTTAAAATATCTAGTGGATACTTCTTCCCTTTCAAATACTCCCTTACTGCCAAATAGTAAGGTTTAATAAAAAAATGATTTTCTTTTAAGTTCTTTAATTCTCCCTTATCAAACCATTTTATCCTGTACTTAATAATACCTTACCCATATTTCTGCAACCTCCCTCCCAATTATCATACTATTATCTACAAAAGGATATTTTCCTCTTTTAACATCACCTACCTCTATTTCATCTTTCAACACTTCTTTGTGCCCTAGAATAGCAAAAATCTTTGCACCACGAAATTCACCTACTGCACTATTCATCGCATAATATACCCTCCATTCTATAATACCAGCAGGTACGGGATAAACATTATTTAAATCATCAATTTTAATTTTTAGATCTTGGGGCAGAGTTTCTGATCTTCCTTCTAAATCTTCTGACATAATCAAGAAAAGTAATAAGTCTTAAAAAATCTGTTCATTGATTTGTAAATAAGCTACCCTACTCCATTCTTTATCTTTTCAATAATTCTGGTTGTTGAAACTCCATCAGCAAATAAAACACGAGAAATAAATTTCAAATTTAACTTTTTGATTTGCTTTTCATCTAAATTCATTTTTAAAAAATTCAGCTTTTCACTTTTATTTTCATCTGACAAAATAAGTATATCTGGTTTAATAATATCTATGACAAATTTACTTTCACATCTTTTATCACTTACAAACACATAATCTACAAATTCCAAGTAACTTAAAAGCGTTGCTCTGTGTTCCGCAGTATTAACAGGTCTATCTTTACCTTTTTTAAGCTTTACATATCTGTCTGAAGCTACTTGAACAATAAGTGTTTTTCCAAAACCTTTGCATTTTTTTAAATATTCTGCCTGACCTAAATGAAGAAAATCAAAAGCCCCTCCAGTTAAAACAACAGGTTTTTTCAATTTTTTATCTTCTAAAGATTGTAATTTAACAAATTTACCCATAGAACAATTATATTTCGTTTAATAAAAATTTTCTATATCAGATATATAAGTTATTTATACTAATATTGCAAGTTTTGATTCACATTAACTTTACTAATTCTGAATACAAAATATCCTATATAAACACGACAAAATTACATTTATTTTGATATAATACATTTTGTTTTATAGGATATCATTATATAATAACAATATACTCTAGTTACTATGGATCCAGTTCCAAATATTACAAAATATGGTGAAGGATACACAAAAGTTGACGACTTTACTTTAATCGCGATGCTTTTTCGAAGGACTAGAACTTCCCAAGAAAAAGTAACCGCCCTTCGAGAATTAATGACAAGAATTAAAAATCCAAATTTTCCACGTAATGGAAATAAATTAGAGAATGGAGATAATCCTCACGAACCCTGATCATTCTTCCAGTATATCCTGATCCCAGTTAATTCTCTGCATTCTGTTATACAACCTACAATTACCCCTTCCATAATACCGCCTTTAATATTTATCCATCTTAGTATCTCTTTCTCAATTACTTATTTTAATTCATCTTTAAAATTATATCTAAAACCTTCAATTCTAATATGTTTATAAGGCCAAGAAGGTATAGTTTCTTGAGTATCTGGTGTAAGTATCATAAATTTTTAATCGAAATAGTTTATAAATAAAAAGTACTTTGTTTTACGATATTGTATGAATATCACCTTATTTTAATCCAAAATCCTCCAATAGAATTTTTATCAAATTTTCTTTGAACATTTTAATGAATCCTCCCTTTCCCTTTTTTATGTCTAATAAATCGAACCCATATTCCTTTGAGATCATTTCCTTCTATAAGCTCGAACTTCGGGTTAACATCTTCTCCTTTTTCCCATTTTCCTAATTGCAGTTCTGGAGTAAGTACCTTATAAGTGTTTATTTGCGCTGATATTTTAATTTCATCATACTCATGATTACTTTCTTCGACTTTCCCAATACAACTCCAAATTTTTGATAACAAATAGGCTCGAGCTCTTCGATCCAGGATACCGCCCTTTACTTCATAAGGTATATACTTAGACAATATTCTCGAACTCGATTCTTCTTTTTCTTCAACTTTTGCTTCTGCTACTTCTTCAATACCATCCATAATTACTCAAAATTCACTAGTTTAAATTTATACTTAATATTAAACCATGAAAATAAGTATTTAAAAACCCCTTACTATAATAATTTTATGATGATAAATATAATCATTACCAGTTACCCTCCTTCACTCTGACAGAGCTTCTTAGGGTTCCGCTCAGTTAGTAATTTAAGAAACCAAGGACATTAATTCATGAAGCTCCACTTTTTATCTTCAATTTGCTATTATATTCATATTAAGTAAACTTTAAAATATGCAAAACGACATAGAACAACCAAAAGACCCTTTAAATATTAACAATATTATTAAAAAGATGCTTGGAAATAAAATTATATTAATTGCTTTATTCATAATATTTTTTATTATATTCATAATTATAATAATTTCTGCTATCTCCAGTATACTTAAACAAAATGACAATCAAGTAAGTACAGAAGAGACATATTCAAACTGTATGTATAACGGCAAAGAGTACAAACATGATGAATCATTTCAAGCTTCAGACAGTTGTAATACATGTACCTGCAAAAATGGAGAAATTCTTTGTACTGTTATTGAATGCGAAGATACCACGAGTCAGTCTGCAACTACTCAAACTTCAGATGATTCTTCTACAAAATGGGAAACATTTAACGCAGAAAATTATTCAATAAAATATCCAAAAGACTGGTTTATGGAAAAAGGCTATAGTTGGGACTATGGAACTATATTCTCTGACCAAGACAAGAATAGCTTAACTTTAACACACTATGCTCTGCCGGATGCGAAAATGCCTAAAGAGATAGATACTCTTGAAAAACTCATATCCTTTCATTATCAACTTGAATCTTCATACTATTCTAGAAGGGATACTGAAATAAATGGATTTGAATCAGTAATCATTGGTACTACGAACAAATCAACCGAACCAAACACTTTTATAATTTCATATTATATAGAAAAAGAGAAAACAGATATATGGCTGCTAACAGTTATGTCTGAAGAGGAAGATACTACCAAACGCGAACTGGTTTTTAAAGATATGGATTATATGGTTAAATCTTTAAGGTTTAAGTAAAATTAGTAATACTTTTACTTAAAATTCTTAACAAGCTTTTTAACATTATCTTCATCTACTTCATTCTCCCAGTATCTATTTCTCTTAAGTCGTGTTCCTGTAATTATAAAGTCTGCATATTTTTTATAAGTATCTTGATCTAATCCCGATCCGGTAATAACTAGAATTTCAACTTTTTTGCCAAAAGTTCTCTCAGACATTTCTTCAAAATTACTTAATGCTTTTTGGACAATTTTAAAATCTTTTATATCTATATCCTTACCTGTAAATTCTCCGGATAATATAACTCCTTCTATCTTTGTAAATAAAATGTACTCAGCCCATATTTTCAAATCAGACAGCTCGCTATCAAACACTGTGTGTTTCTTTTGAAAATCAGACCATACTTTGGGATATCTTCTATCCTCTGCTTTCTTAACACCTTTAAATAAATTAAGGAAATTCCTCATATAATAAAACTTAGCTAGATTTCCGCGGTTTTTAACTCTGCCTTCTGGACGAAATCCTCCAAATATACTGGATTCAGATCAGATAAAATAAGCTTCAGATTCAATCGCAATAGGAATAGATTCGATATCGCTTATTAAAGTATGAACTCCATGTATTACTTTTGGATATACTCTGCGGATTTCCTTTGCAATAATATTTAGTATCATCAAATCTTCCACTGGTACCGATGTGTCCAAAAAATATGGCACTCCAATATTTTCTATACATAAAATATTAATTCCGTTTCTTGTAAAAATTTCTGCCTCTTTTAAAGCTCTTTCAATTAAATACTTAACAAACGGAATTTCTCTTACTTTCTTTTCTAATTCATTCGTTTCCTTTCTTTCCAAAATAAATATTGAACCCCTGCATTCTTTTATAAGCGGTAACGAATATTCCTCTTCCGTAACTTTAACTAAATTATTGAACTTTATTCTAATATCTGTAATCGTTTGAAGGTCTTTTTTTGTATATTCAGGAACACGAAAAAGATCACAATAAAAATTGTTTTGAAGAATGTTGTTTGTATGGACATGAATCATTGCAATTAATTGCGGTTTGTTATTTGTGTTCTTTATTTTAGTAGGAATAACCATAAATACTTATTAAATATTTAATAAAGTAATTATATTCTAGAAACAATGATGTGTCTATTTAAAAGGTAATAATACAAAGAATAGAAGATTTATTTCCTTATTTGAAATACAGTATTACTTCACCCTTTTCAATTCCTTTGGTAAAGTATTTTTTATAATAGGAACTGCGATAAATATTCTTTCTAAATCCCCCTCTAAAGAACACAGAATATACCGAATATTAGATTTTTCGTAATTCGTATGCATATACCTTCTGTCTTTAACAGGTAAATAAATTCCTGGGTTAAGATCTATTACCCGGAATTTAATTCCTTCCTGTAACTTCACCGGTTCTTCTAATTTCCAACGAGTTCCCGTTTTTTCATGACCTTCAAAAACAACATACTCTGTAACTACGGGTATACTGACTTCATCTACAACCTCTAAAATATCCCCCTCTTTAATAACTGCTGTTTTAGTTTCAAACTCTGACATATATACAAACTCAAAAATTAATCATTTCTACACTTTATCATGAATATTGCTAAAACTAAATTATAATAAATGAAATAGTATAATTAAGTATATAGAAAAATAATTTACTGTTTTTTTTACATATTATTAATAAAATATTATGTATCTTCAAGTTTATATTCACTTACCTGAGTTATTATTTTATTTGAATTATGTTATATTATTTGCAAATTTATCTTTTTAATAAATTATATGAAAGACTCAAATAATCTTAATCAATCATTAGAACCAGAACACAAACAAACTGATCCCAAGCCAATAGATAAAAAAGGTCAAAACAAAATTCTCATACCTTTAGCTATTATTCTCGTTTTAATATTTATTGGCCTTATCACTTATATAATTTATACATTCCAAAAACCTGCACACACGAATTATAAATCAACCACATCAAACAGTACCAGCGTAAGTACATCTACCACCAATACCTCTACTTCAAATAATACAAGTACTATCTCAACTATAACAGCTGATCCTTTTGAAGACTGGTTAACCTATACAAATCCGACATTTGGCTATAGCTTTAGATATCCGTCAAATATAGCAGTTAAAGAATACCCTGTTGTGGAATGCGAAGGTGATGGAGGAGATTGTTATTCTGTTACAGAGCCTGGTGAAGTTATATCCATTAAATTTGGCGATCAATATATCTATCTCTCTTCAAAGTATGGACAAGACACTTCGAATATTGAGTCAGGATGGACAGTTGATAAGGATACCACTAGTTTTGACGAGGTTATCGTTGGAGATAAGAAAATGTATATACTTGTCCAATATGATGACTTTCATAAACAAAAGGAAGTAACCCTTATATGCAGTTCTTATAGATACCAAGATACAGACACAGAAACTATATTATGGCATAAAGATACTCTTAGAATTAATGATTATAATTTTGAGATAAATTATGGGAATATTCCACTAGCAGGGATTTCTGAAAATGATTTCAAAGAAGTTAAGAAAGTATTTGAAACATTTGAATTTTAATATTTTATTTATTTTAACATGCCAGATTCAAATAATACAAATCAGACATTAAAATCAGATTTACCGCAAAAAGATAAAAATCAAAATAAATTCCTTATTCCTTTAGCTGTTATTCTTGTAGGTATACTTATAGGCCTTCTTGTTTACATTGTTTATACATATATAGAATATAAAAATAAAATTTCAGCAAGATTAAACAATTCTGAAACGAATAACACAACTTCTAACGATTCTAATGCAATTACGACAAGTACAAACTCCTCTGAAACTCCAGAACCTTTCGAAGGCTGGAAAACATATACAAGTAACGAACTCAGTATTAAATTTAAATATAATTATAAATTTAGTAATATACAATTTTTCCCGTCTGATGAACTCAATAAAATGTCATTAGTCATTGGGCCAGAAACAAATATCTCTATTGATATACTAGATATAAGAAATGTTGATACGTCGTCTCAAGAATATCAAGATAAATTTAGCTATATGATTTTAAATACAGAAAATTTGAAAAAGAAAGTTATTATTGAAGATAAAGAGTATACCTTTATAGAATACACCTCTAGTGAAGGTGTTGCAAACAGAACGTATCCTAGCTGTATGGATACTTATGATACTGCTTATTATTATGTTGAAGTTGACAACAAAATAGTAGTGGCCATTAACACTCAATTTGGAGAAATATGTGTAAGTGAAAATAAAACAGAAAAATATACATATAGTGAAAGTGATTTCGAAAATGCGCTCGAAATTATTTCTAGTATTGAGTTTATTTGATATTAAATTATCAACATTATAACTATATTAAACTTTTAATTAACAAAAATGCCTGAACAAAACCAAAAACCAACTCCAGAACAACCAGCTAATGTAACTAAAACTAAACAGGCTAATAAAAAAAAGACACTCATCTTTATTTTTTATGGAATATTTATCATAATAACAATAGCAGCTACTTTTGGTATATATAAAATAATTAAATCTATAAACGAAGAAGGGGTTAATCCCCCACCTTTCAATGAACTTGCTTGTAGATATAATAATAGGCGTTACGAGCCAGATGAATCTTTCAACTCTACAGACGGATGCAATACTTGCTCCTGTATAGATGGTAAAGCTGTATGTACTGAAGATAACTGTACAAACTCATCGATAAACACGACAACAACTGCATCAGAAGAAAAAGAAGGAGAAATTGATAATAGTATTATAGTTATGTATGATGGCGAAGGATCTATGATAGCAGATGAGTACAAGGATTATATAATATTTTCAAGTTGTAGTTTAGAAACTTCTTCTTGTACTTCTTACCTTTTTCCAAAAGAAAATATTGACGAATTCCCGATTTTAGAAGTAAGAGAAGAAAGATTGGAATTTGCGCTATCCGGAATAACAGAATTTATAGGAGTCGCAGCTGGTACAACTTATGAAAAACTAACAAATATTAAAAATGTCCAAATTATAGCTTCATACAAGGGTTTAAATGAAGAATCAGATGGGAAATTTCTTTCCTTTAAAGCATGTACACTCTACACATCTATTTGCAAACATTTTCTTTTACCACAAGAAAAAGCTGCTAATTATCCAGAACTTGTTGATATCAAAGTAGATACAAAAATAAAACTATCCGGGAAGTTGAATAAGAGAGATTCGGGAGCTGGAAATCATTATTTTGAACTTGTATCTGACATTAAAATAAATAAATTTTAATAAGTAACCTCAAGTTTACATTAATTTACCTGAGTTATTGTTTTATTTGAATTATGTTATATTATTGAAAGATTTATTTTTTAATTTAATCACAAATGACAGATTTAAATCAACAGCCAATTCAAGAAAAGCCTGTTAGTACCGCACAACCTAAACAGATTAATAAGAAGAGAACTTTATTAATTATTATAGTTATTGTTTTCTTTCTTTTATTAATAATTACCGCAATTGGGATTGGAGCTTATATACTTTTAATTAAAAATAGAGATTCAAAAGAAGTCGAAACTGAAGAGAAAACCTGCACATACAATAACAAAACATATAACGAAGGAGAGTCTTTCCAAGCTACTGACGGTTGTAATACCTGCGGTTGTGAAAATGGTCAAGTTGGATGTACCTTTATAGCCTGCGGAACTTCAGAAACTACAACTACTACAAACACTTCAACAACTGTTACAACTCCAGCTGGTTACCCAGTTTTGAAACTCAGTCTTCAGGAAATTATCAACACAAAATGCGAAGAAGTAGAAATTAACGGAGGGTATTCCTCATTTATATTTTACAGCTATTTCCCATTTCAATTAAGTTCGAATACAAACATCACTATCCCAACTCCAAAACCAAACGAGAAAGAAGGTGTGTGTATTACTGGTGAATATCTTGAGAATAAAGGCGCTATTTCTTTTGCGTATAAAAACATAAATGGTGATCAAAAATCTGCATTAATACATGATGAATATTCTGAAGAATTGGGTCACGGAGGATCTCCTTTTTATGGACAAATTGGAGATGTAATAAAAGAAGGAGACGATTTTATAATATCAGCATTTTTAACCTGTACAGATATGTGCGGAGGAAATGCGGATGAATACACTGCTGATATAAGAATTAGAAAAATCCTGAAATTCAAAGGTGGGGAAGAAATATATATAAATTCTGATCTATCACTTTTCGGATTTGGAAATGAAACATTAAAAACATATTTAAACCAGAATCTTGAAAACTATAATGGGACAATGATAGTCGACTATGAAAAAGCAGAAGAGAATTTAGCAGAAGAATTTTTCCCTGATCTCTCGAATTTAGACAGCCGGCAAAAAGAAATATATAGAGAAGCATTGGATTTTATAAGGTCGATAGAATACAAGGAGTAGATATAGACAAAACTATGACTACCGAAATACTAGAAATTCCACAAAGTAGTTTTTTAAGAAGACTAGTTGAAACAGGAAGAGCTAAACTTCCTCTAGCTGGAGATGTACTAATCTTTGATCCAGGTTTTTGGAAATACCCTTTAACTTGGAAAGTACCTTTTGTAAACGGATATGTACCGACATTGAGTGTATTCTTTGCATTAATACCTGAAGTTATATCAATTACTATGAAAGCTCAAATAGGTGCAAAAATAATTAGTAGTTTAGTAAAAATAAATGAAGCTATGGTATCTATACCAGTAAATCCACAAACAATAGATTCAAGATTATTATTTGTAAGTGCAGCAATCGGCTTTTTTAGTACTATTTCTGTTACAAATTTATGTATAGCTTATAAGTATTTTGGAGTAACTAAAAAAGATATCGAACATGGACCTTTCCCTTTTTCCGAATTTGTAAGAATTTCCCAAAATACACCAGAATTAGACAAACTACCCGTGGGAAATTTATTGAAAATGATTCTTTCAGGCTTTGCTTACTGGGACTTCATTCAAAAAGTTAGAAGAAGAGAAAAAGGCTATAAAACGTTAAATTGGAGTTAGAATTATTTATTCCATGCAACTACCTTCATCTGGCATAATTCATAAAGCCCGTATTTGCTATGCTCTCTTCCAAAACCGGAATCTTTATATCCGCCAAATGGATTAAAAGGGCAAACGTAATTTGTTCCATTTATACTGACCATTCCAGTTTTAATCTGACATGCAATTCTTTGTGCTTTATTTAGATCTTTTGTATATACATAAGAACCTAAACCGTACTTTGTATCATTTGCAAACTTAGCTGCATCCTTTTCAGTTTTAAAAGAAATAACCGGCAGTACTGGACCAAAAACTTCCTCATTCCATACTCTCATGGTAGATTTAATATTTGTCAGAATAGTAGGTTTATAATATGCTCCTTTTAATTTTAAAGGAACTTCTCCCCCTGTAATAACCTTCGCTCCCTTTTCTTCCGCATCTTTAACTTGGGAAATGATAAGCTTCTGCTGTCTTTTTGCTACTAATGGTCCAAAATCTGTTTTAGTATCCAATGGATCGCCAATAACTTTTGATTCTAAAACTTCCTTTAATTTTCTAACAACTTTATCAAACACTTTTTCATGAACGATAAGTCTCTTCAAACCGTCACAGACTTGCCCGCAGTTAGTAAAACGAACTCCATATACATGTTCTATAGATTTTTCTATATCAGCATCTTCAAAAATTATCCCTGGAGCCGAACCTCCTAATTCAATTACTGCTTTAATAAATTTCTTTCCACAAATTTCATAAACATGCTTTCCTACTTTTGCACTTCCTGTAAAACTCACAAGATCTATATCTTGGTTAATTAAAATCTCCCCAACTTTTCCATCACCATATACTTCACTAAATACTCCTTTTGGCAGTTTACATGAATCAATGATTTCCTGAATTAATTTCCCGCATAAAGGCACTTCTTCTGAATGCTTGAATACAACAGTATTTCCAGCTACCAAAGCAGGAACCACACCCCATACCCACTGGCAGAAGGGGTAATTCCACGACTGAATCACTGCTGCAACACCGATAGGCTCAAAATGAATAGTGTGTATCTCATTCTTATTCTCAAAAGTAACTTCTTCTTTTAGACATTTCTCGCCATTTTCAAGATACCATTTAAAATAATTAAATCCGTCGCCGAGATCAAACATCTCATGTTGTGAAATAGGGAAACCCATTTCTTTACAGGCAATTTCCGAAATCTCTTTTCTATTTTTATCAAAAGCACCATATACTTTTTTAAGGTATTTAATTCTATTTTTAACACCAATATTCTGCCATTCTTCTTGGACATTTCTAGCTGATTTAACTTTTCCTTCTATTTCACGCATACTAGATATCTTTACCTCCCCAATCTTTTCATAATTTTCAGAGGGATTTGTTGAAATTAATTTTGCCATTAATATTATCTAATAACTTATGTTTTCTTAATTTTATATTTAACATTATCTTTATTCAACTAAAAAATTTGTACAGCTTGTATATGTGAACATTCACCTCTACTTCCTTTATACTTTCCCTTCCCAATAAACAAATCACAATCGCAATTAAAACACCCATTTTTTACGTCGAAAATTACTTTATGTTCTTTTGACCTCCCCTTTACTTTAAATCTCTTCTTTTCTTCCAACTCAATAATCCTCTTCTCTGCTACATAATGTATAGCATTATTGAACAGTTTGAATATCTGTATAAATTTATCTTCTTTAAAATACTTTCTTAAAATTTCATAAACCTTTATCTTTTGATATTTATTTAATTTATCAAATACTTTATTATTACTAAAAATCAATAGTAGAATTTCAGATAATTTGTTTCTATTCTCTTTTGTAACTTCGACTAAAACCATATTCGAATTTCTTTTAAATTCGATGGACCATGGTTCATCTTCATATACAATAGTGGCAAGTAAATTCAAGTCACTTTCAAATAAACCCTTTACTGTACCTAAAAACTCTTCGGAAAAACATTGCATTCTTCCAATTTCATCGAGTAAAATTAATCCTTTCTTTTTACCAATTCCCTTTTTAAGTTAAGGTATTACAAAACTATCAATAACTTTCACATCGATTTTATATTTATTATTTAATACAAATTTTGATTGGATATTAAATCTATGAGCAAAAACCTTACTTTCCTTATCTGGATTTACTGCTTTAAAGCCTACTCTTTCCCCTTTTTTATCTCTTATTTCTTTTGATAATATTCCATATAAATCTCCCTTAAATGAATCACCTACCTTTTGTAGGATAGTACTCTTACCTATACCTCGTTCACCTGTTAACAAAATCTTCATATTGCATTATACAGTAACAACTGTATTAGATATACAAAAAAGGGTGTGGGAGAATTATGTGGTGGGAATATATTAAACCAACAAACATCATAGATTTTGTTACACAAAGAGATACTAAGTATCCTGAAAGTTTTTATATGGTTAAAATATTTAAGCCCTATTTTTTTCATTATCAACTCCTCACATTCACCCCTAATAAGCCTTTAAATAAACTTATTAATACTCAATGTAAATCCTTAACAATCTTGAATATCGATATTTACAATTATAAAACACACAGAAGGAAATCTGTTTATAGAAAAACACTAAGTCCTTCATTATCTTAAATGCCATTTTATTGTTTACTATCAAATAAAAGTTTATACTGATTCTATAAATATGTACCCACCTATTAAATGAAGATAAAAAATTTACTTTCAAAACTTTCTACTCGAAATAGAATTATTATTATTACAGCTATTTTAATTGTCTTATTTTTAATATGTTCAATCTGTTTTCTATGTATTATGCTCACACCCACAAGTAATAAATCAACTTCCTCTAATTCAACTAAAGAAGAAGGAAAAGAAGATATTGCTGGCGTAAGCATTAAATCAACAAACCTTGAAATTATAACAAAAGATAATTCAAATACAACAGACGATTCAATTCTTATCGAAGGAAATGTAGACGCAACAACATCTAAAGTTCTTATAAATGAAATTGAAGTAGGATTTGAATTAAGAGATAGTAGAAAATATTTTGGTCATTGGATGCCAATTGAAATTGGAGAAAATACATTTGTTATAAAATCATATGCCGAAAATGGAGAAGAAGATAAAAGTTATACACTGACAACTATAAGAAACCAAATTCCAACTTATAAAGTAGTTAGTATTACTGACGGCGATACAATTAGAATTTTATATAATCAAAAAGAAGAAAAAGTACGTCTAATTGGTATAGATACACCAGAATCCCTGGATCCAAATACTCCTATTCAATGTTTCAGCAAAGAAGCAACGGATAAAATGAAATCACTAGTAGAAGGTAAAAATATAAAAATTGAATTTGATAAAACACAAGGTGAAAGAGATAAATATGATAGGCTGCTTCTTTATATATGGGAGGGAGACAATTTTATAAATGATATAATGATAAGGACCGGTTATGCTCATGAATATACCTATAACTTACCCTATAATTATCAAAAACAGTTTAAACAAGCTGAAAAAGAAGCAAAAGAAAATAAAAAAGGGTTATGGGGAAATGCTTGCGCATGTGAAAAAGAAAAGGAGCAAAGCAGAAGCTGTGTTTCTTGTAACCTCGCAAAAATCACTTATACGAATTGGGATTGCTCAACATATACAAAAGATGTAACTGATTCAAGTTGTATTAATAGTTGCCAAACAATTACCACAACAACTTCTACGCTACAACCACAAATACCAAAATATACATGCGACTGTAAAAAGACATGTGATCAAATAACAACTTGCGAAGAAGCACAATATCAGCTTAATGTTTGCGGTTGTAAAGCAAGAGATAATGATAAAGATGGTATAGCTTGTGATACATCAATTGGAGGAAAGAAGCCTGGATGTCAGCAGTAAAAAGATTTATTCTCTCTTTATATTCATCCCAACAAGCCTTTAAAGAACCTTATTAATATTCAACATAAATCCTTGACAATCTTGAATATAATATTGTTAATTATAAAACACACAAAAGGAAATCTGTTTATCATTCTAAACAAATAACTCCGATTCTGCTACAATATTTTAGATAACATATACTTTATTTTTCTATAAATAAAAAGTCATTGTCACCTAATAATCTCCTGCAATCACTTACTAAAACAGAAACTGATACTAAAAGGAAAAATAAATTAATAAAGAATATATTACTAATTATTTCTGCTTTAATATTAATTTCTATAGGTGTAATTGGCTATAGATTTTTTATAATTATAAAAGAAAACAAAAATGAAGTTACTTAACTTTACTCGTGTTCAAGTGATAGTGATTGTATAGTAATCTCAAAATCGGATCCATTAAATCCATGCTGTTCATCAGATGAATGTGAAGCAGAAGTTGTAAATAAAGAAGAAGATGATAGAAGAAACGCATGGAGACTAGAAAATTGTTCAAGAGCTAAATGTTTACTATATGATTGCTTAACCCCCAAAATCCCTAAAGCCAGATGTAAAGAGAATTCATGTATGATTGAATGGAAAGAAAGATAATAAAAAAGTTATATCATCATCCACTCTTCACATTCACCCCCACAAGATCAATATACTTAAAATACTTCCTCACTTCATCCCAGTATTTGTCTGCTAAATTTGAACTATAAAATCTGTGCTGGCTTTTTTCCATCTGCCTGCAGAGCTCATCCTCACCTCTTTGAAGGATTTCTTTAACTTGGCTGCCGGTTTCCTGAAATTCATTTTCAATTTTCCTTCTCTTCTCTGTTTGCCCATAATCATTATTTAAAAGAAAAAATTTTTGAAAGATATCTTCATTTTCCTTCCAGAGATTTTCAAATATTTTTTTGAATTTAACTTGTGCCATTTAAATTAATTTAACTTAATAATTCACTTAAATTAAAACTAGACCTGAATTTGAATAAAGATAATAACATAATAAAAGTAAAACGTAAAAAATCAGAAATATATAATAATTTATGATTTTTATATTTTATACATACCACCTAGTATATCCTTTTATACTTGGTTTCTTTTTTGTCAGTGTTCCATTTAAAACTCAAGCTTGCTTTTAAAGCAAAACCTTTACGATTACCATCTTTGAGGGAAATAAAGTTATTCTAAAAAAACACTTGTAACGTAGATATAACTAGTATATAATTTATAGGTTGCTTTTTTTATTTTCATTATGTTTAAATATAATCCACCTACAACACCTTATATTTGGAGTAGAGATGAATTTGCACGTAAATATATACACAATATAGAAAGAGCATTTTTATATCTCACTGAAAAATGCAATTTAAAATGTAGAGCATGTTATGTTAATGCTGGCGAGAAATATTGCCAAGAAGCAGATTATTCATTAATGAGAGATGCTGTTTATAGTAGTAAAAGTTATGGTGCTAAAAGCATCATCATTATGGGAGGAGAACCAACTATTTGGCCTCATTTTTTTGATCTTTTAAAATATACTTTAGATAATAATCTACATATTGTAATTGATTCTAATGGCGATTTACCAGCTCAACAAATAATTAAAAGAATTATTAACGAAATACCAAATGGCAATCAAAGAATTCGTCTAAATTTTAGTATTGATTCGCATATTGAAGAGAAACATAATGTAGCAAGGGGAAGAAAAAATAACTTCAAGAATCTTATTAATACAATCAAAATAGCTAAATCAAATAACTTCATAGTTTCAACTGCAACAACAGTAACTTCTGAGACAGTTAATGATCTTCTTGATACTTTTAACTTCCTAGAGAACTTAGGCGTAAATGAGGCAAATGTTCACATAATGTCACTTGAAGGTAGAGCTTTACAAATATCAAATTTGTTAGTTCCTCCTGATATTTGGTTAAAAACAATTGATAAAATTTTCGAAATAGGTCCTCGTAATAATTTAAATCTTCGTTTTCCATTGGTATTCTTACCAAAAGATTCAAAAAAAGCTAGTAAGATTATAGAAAAATATAACCTAAAAAATACTAGTCTATGTATAGGATGTATAGGCATTAATCAAACTGATAGAATAGGCGTTCGTCCAAATGGACAAATACATGTTTGTGGATTAGTAGGCTTCACAGATTTAGCAGCTTTTCAGGTAACATCAAAAGGAAATCTCATAACAAGAACTAAAAAAGCTTATAAAGGAAAAACAAAAAGTGAATTAGATTTATATAAATATTATAAGAAAAATCCTAACGAGGGCTGTCAAGCAACAAAATTACAAAATGAATTATATCCTGGATATATTACTTTGTGTCGACACATTAAGGTAATTATACCAGCTAAAAGCCATAAAGAAGATTATTTCAAGAAACAACATCCTGGGAATTGCAATTTCTTAAATGATAAATAAATTTGATAATAATATTCATAAACACCTTCAGTTTTTCAATAAAAGGGAAATGTCTTCAGTCTCTAATCCTCTTTCTGGTTAAAAAATCTTAATTTTCTAATTAATAAAAACCCTATAAAAAGAGGAAGCCACAAATTCAACCCTCTAAATACTAACGTTATTACAGCAGCCTTCTCGGCATGTATTCCAAGAGAGGTAAATATAAGCGTCATAATACCTTCAACCATGCCTATTCCCTGCGGTGTTATTGTAATTGTTGTAAAAAGATGAGTCATAGAATATCCAGTTACTAGAACTCCAAGCCATATTTCCTGGCTGAAAGCAATAAATAGAAAGTATAATGCTGTAAGTTCAAAAACATGTGTCAATAAAGCAATCCCGATTATTTTTAAAACAAGTTTCGGATTATATGCTATGGCTAAGGCTGCGTTCTTAAAATCATTCCCTGCTTTTTCTGACCAGTCGTAGGATAAAGTATCCTTATGACGAATTATATTTGAAATTCTATTTATTATTTTCTGAAAGAACTTTAATAATTTTTTAATTAATCTTATCTGCCATAAAGATATCATAAGCAGTGTAATAATTATTCCTATTGCAAGAATTAATATGCTTGAAGCTATAACTTGATATGTTTTTAAATCGTGTTTAGTTAAGAGATATGCTATACCAAAACCAAGAACAAACAGAAAAGAAGTAAAATCAAAAAGCTGAACTAAAAGCGTTCCTATAGCAGTTTTAGCTACAGATTCTTTTCGCAGTGCAGCATCATGAATAAAAAGCGCAGCTCCTCCTGTTCCTCCAGTAGGAACAAGATTAGCAAAAACCGACGCAAACATAAGAGGAAAAAGACTCATTACTTTGCTTTTCACACCAACAAGGACAAATGAATAATAATAAAGAAGCGTAAATGAATAATAATAAATCAGAATAAATATGACTGCGATGCAGATAAATAACCATTTGCCTTGAAGAAGAGTATTTATAATTTCAAGTATTTCCTTAAACCTTGAAACAAAGATCCAGATAAATGCAACAAAAACAATTAAAAGTATAATCTGGTTTAAACTAATTTTTTTTGGTTTAGAGTGAGTATTTTTCTCCATACACTCCTTATCTTATTCCTTTTTAGAAATATTTTAAAGTCTGCCCTTAATTTGATTTTGATCGAAAAATAGTGATACCTGCCTGCCCTGTATTACGAGGTTTAACCTATAACATAGTATGTTGCCATGTCAGACAAAAAGTAACCACCTGGAGTGTTAAATATCATACTATTTTTGATTTCTTTTAATTAGAAGTATCAAATTTTAAAAGATTATGTATTTAGGATCGTTTAATAGGCAGCATTGATGGAATGAAGTAAATAAATCTTAACGAAGTAAACGTAAAAGTTTCAACTGCGTAGCAATTTGAAACTTTAGTGAACAAGTTTAGATTTATTCTGAATGGAATCACGCTGCCTGGTTTTCCCGCCAGCTTTTGCCATCAAAAGGTGGCAAAAAGAAATCTTTTTCTAAAAAAGGTACAAAAGAAATAACATCGTTAATTATCCGGAATAGAAATTATACTGAAGAATAAATCAAACATATGCAGGTTAATGACCAATAAATACTATTAATAATAAACATAACAAACTTACCTTTTCCACTTCTCCGTATCTTTGTTTACTTGATACGATCCATTTACTTCTTCTAAAATATCCTTTCTCATAAAATAATTCCTTATACTTTCAACTTCAAATGCATCCATCCTGAGCTCATGTGCAATTTTATGTGTTATCCCCATACCTGATAGGTAAGCGAGTAAAACCTTTACCTGCCTTTTTTCTAATTCTAAATCCTCGATTTTTTCAATTAATCTAGTAGTTCCCAAAGATGCCTCCTATTCTTTAAGTTATATATTATTATACTACAACTCTGTACTTTATGCACACTCTTGTTCAGGTTGCATACATCTTGCGCATAAGGTGCTAAAGTTTACTTAATAATTTAAATTGCTCATTTGGTGTTCTCATCTCTAAACTCTCATGTGGTCTTATCTCATTATACACTTTTACATATTTA